>Ga0193725_1000010_pt1 | contig 68870 bp, 54 predicted proteins | sample H2a2metaG_FD_143058 | JGI IMG/M metagenome (GOLD analysis project Ga0193725, IMG submission 143058) | Soil microbial communities from a riparian zone of the East river system, Colorado, United States - H2a2 | ecosystem: Environmental > Terrestrial > Soil > Riparian zone | place: USA: East River... | reverse complement strand
CTGCGGGCCCAGCTCCTCGCCGTAGAGTCCCAGGTGGTTGGCGTAGCCCAGCATCTTCTCGAAGAAGAATCGCGCCTTGTGCAGATCGCCCATGCGCGAGAGGCACTCCACATACCAGAAGGAACACATCGAGAACGTGCCCTCCTGGCCGGTGAGCCCGTCGGTGTAGCCGTCCCCGAGGCGATATCGATAGACCAGCGAGTCACTCACCAGTTCCCCCTCGATGGCGCGCAGCGTGGAGAGCCAGCGAGGGTCGGTGGGGGATACGAAGCGAATGAGCGGCATCAGGAGGGCGGCGGCGTCGAGCGCCTTGGAGCCGGCCGCCTGGACGAAGACCTGGCGCGCCGGATCCCAGAACCGCTCGTAGATGTCCCGATAGATCGTATCCCGCACGTCGTGCCATCGGGCCAGCGGCGCCGGGAACGAGCGCTTGCCCGCGAGACGGATGGCCCGGTCGATCGCCACCCAGCACATCACCCGCGAGTAGAGGAACTCCTGGCGCCCGCCGCGCACTTCCCAGATACCCTCGTCCTTCTCGCGCCAGTGGACGCAGACCCAGTCGATCAACCGCACGATGTTCGTCCACCCATCGTGGGGGATCGGGGATCCGTACTTGTCGTACAGGTACACCGCGTCGATCAGCTCGCCGTAGATGTCGAGCTGAAGGTGCGTAGACGCGGCGTTGCCGATGCGAACCGGGCGTGAGCCCATGTACCCCTCGAGGTGCGGCAGCGTCTCCTCGGGGAGCGCGTGGCGGCCGTCGATGCCGTACATGATCCGGAGCGATCCGTCCGGCTCCAGCTCATCGACCCGTGCCATGACCCAGCGCATGAACGCTTCCGCCTCGCCGGTGTAACCGAGCCGCATGAGGCCATAGAGGGCGAAGGACGAGTCGCGGATCCAGGTATAGCGGTAGTCCCAGTTCCGGACGCCGCCGATGGTCTCGGGGAGACCGAACGTGGGCGAGGCGACGATCGAGCCGTGCGCCCGCGAGGTGAGCAGCTTGAGGGTCAGGGCGGAGCGATTCACCGTCTCGCGCCAGCGGCCCTGGTAGGTGCAGCGGTCGATCCAGCGGCGCCAGAAGTTCACGGTCTGCTTGAACGCCTCGCTCTCATAGTCCGGCTGATGGCCCGGAGAGGGTTCGTCAGCCATCACCACCTCGAGCACGAACGAGGCCGACTCGTCCGCGCCGAGGGTGAACTCCGCGACGGCGGCACCGTCCGCCAGCTGCATCGCGACCGACGAGCACAGCCGGAGGGTCAGCGTGCCGGCTCCGCTGCGGCCGACGAAGATCACCTCTCGATCGCCACGCTGCTCGACCGAGTGCGTGGCACGGGCGTAGTCGAAGCGAGGGCCGCAGTGCATGCGGAAGCGTATCTCGCCGCGCACGGTCTTCACCCGGCGCACGAGGTTGTGGGCCTGTCCGGCGTCCTGCACCGGCATGAAATCGGAGAGCTCGGCGACGCCGTCGCTGGAGAGGAAGCGGGTGAGGAGCACGTTGGTGTCGGGGAGATAGAGCTGCTTTCGCGCCGCCTCGCCGAGCTGCGGCGCGATCTGGAAGCGGCCGCCGCGCTCGGCGTCGAGGAGCGCCGCGAACACCGACGGCGAGTCGAAGGAGGGGAGACAGAGGAAGTCGATCGAGCCGTCCTTGCCCACCAGCGCCACCGTGTGGAGGTCGCCGATGATGCCGTAGTCCTCGATGGGCGCGTAGCGACTCGTCACGGGCACGACTCTATCACCGCGGCTTCACGTCGTTTCGGCACCGGCGGACCTCACTCCAGCGTGATGGCTCGCTTGGCCAGGAGATCGCCGATCCGGGCTCCCATCCCTAGACTCGTGAGGACGTCGGCGCCGTCGGCACCGGGTGGGGCGACGAGCGCGCCCGGGACGACGGGCGTGCGGGAGAGGCGGAAGGGCGGGCCGATCGTGGTGATCGCGTCGCCGCGGGCATCGACGCGCGTGATGCTGAGACCGTGCGCGACCACCCAGGGATCGCTCATGAGCGTGGGCGCCGAGACGAGGCGATGCGCGCCGATTCCCGCCGCGGTCAGTGCGCTCACCCATTCCATCGCCGGTCGTTTGGCGAAGCGATCCTGGAGCGCGCTCTCGAGCGCGCGGCCGTTCAGCCCCGCGATGCCGTGGAGGACATCCAGCGCGTCGAGTCGAGCGCGTTGCGAATCCGCGGCGCCGAGGAAGAACCAGCCGTCGCTCGCGCGGTACAGGCGCTGGAGCGGGCTCCAGCCGAGAGCCTCGGGTCCAGTCGACGCGCTCGGGACCCTCAAGGCGTCCTGGACTCGCGACGCGTTCTGAACTCGGGTGTCGCTCGCGGGGATCAGCGCGGCTTGCAGGACCGTCGCGGCGGCGACGAGTGACGTCTGCACGTGCTGCCCCGTTCCGCCGCGCTGCCGGTGGAAGAGGGCGAGGCCGACCGCGAACGCGCCGAGCAAGCCGGTCGCATAGTCATTGGGCGCGAACGGTTGTGGCCCGGGCGGGCCGGCGTCACCGCCCATCCGCTCGGCCATCCCGGTCGCCGCCTGCGCGTTGGGCTCGTAACCCGGCACGCGCTCCCAGGGTCCGCCATAGCCCGCGAAGCTCACCGAGCCGTACACCACGTCCGGGCGGCGTGTCTTCACCTGCTCGTATCCGATGCCGAGCCGTTCCGCCACGCCGAGCCGGAAGTTCTGCATGACGACGTCGGCGCCCTCGATGAGCCGCCAGAGCACGTCGCCTCCCTCGGGCGTCTTGAGGTCGACGAGCATCGTGCGCTTGCCGCGGTTCACGTCGGTGTGATAGCGATGCACCTGCCAGCGATAGCCGGCGCCTTCCTCGCGCGGATTGTTGACCTTCACGACGTCGGCGCCGAACTCGGCGAGCGTGCGGGTGGCGGTCGGCCCCGCGAGCACCTGGGTGAGATCCACCACGCGGATGCCCTCGAGCGCGGCGTTCAGACGCGCCGTCGTTTCCGTGTGCGCGCGAGCGGAGAGCGCGCCGTCCTGCCCTCCACCTGACCGCCACGTGCCGCCCGACGAGTCGCCGGACCGAGGCCGAACCGCGCCGGGCGTACCCGTCAGCCCCACGGCCAATCCGGGCTGGGTCACGGGGCCGAGATCGGGGTCGACGACGTCGGCGACGATCGCCGCGCTTGTCGCGTGGTCGGTGGCGAGCCACTCGGCCGTCGTGCGGATCAGGGTGAGCGGAACGTCGGCCCGGCGCCCGATCTCCTCCCATTCGGCGGCGGGCCGGCTCCGGAACAGCTCGGCCAGCTCGGCCTGCTGGCGCTCGCGGAGCGCGGTGCCGCGCGCGAGCGGGCCGGGGCGCTCGCGTTGCACGTAACCCTTCGCGATCCAGTCCGACGCTCCGACCGTGGCCACGAAGCGTTCGAGGAAGCGAAACGTCGCCAGGCTGAGCCTGATCCATCGACCGTCGGCGCAGGGAAAGATGCCGGCCCACGGATCGTCCGGCCGCCCGCCCTCGGGCTTGCCGTTCACGAGCAGACCGGTGGACCCGATGGCGAGGAACGTGGCGTCGAACAGCGGCACCTCGATCCGTTGGCCGAGACCATCGCGCTCGCGAGCGATCAGCGCCATGACGATCGAGACCGCGGCGGCGATCGCCCCGAACGTGGACGAGATGGGGACCGACGTGAAGCGCGCGTCGCCGGCCTGGAAATAGACGCCGGTGGCCGCGCCGAGCACGCCTTCCCACGCCGGCACCGGCGCGCGCGGGTCGTCTGATGCGAAGCCAGGCAGTGAGCAGTAGATGAGCCGCGGGTTGCGCTCGGTCGCCTCGCGCGCACCGACGCCGAGGCGATCCATCACGCCCGGCCGGAAATTCTCGACGACCACGTCGGCGGAGTCGATCAGTCGCCGGGCGTGGTCGCGATCGTGGTCAGCCGCGAGATCGAGGGCGACGCGCCTCTTGCCTCGATTGAACGTGGCGTTGGCCGGCGTCTTCCACCGCGGCCCGCCGGGCGGGTCGACGTGAATGACCTCGGCGCCCTGATCGCCGAGCAGCATCGCGGCCAACGGGCCGGCGATCCACTGGCCGAAGTCGACCACTCGCACACCGTCGAGCGCCCCCACGCGTGCCTCCTTCGAAGGTCGAGACTGACTCCCGCGCGAAGCGTGACGGTTGTCGGTCAAGAAATCAAGCGAAGTCGAATCGGCTGAACCGATCGTATGCTGTGAAAGCATCGGCATTTGGTATACTCAGACACCGAAGGCCGACGCGATGATCGACCTCTTCTCACGGGGACTCACGACGACGGACGCCCTGATCGACGCGCTGCTGGATGCGCGGCGCGTCGAGCTCGAGCTGCTCGACGGTCTCAGCGACGATCAGATGCTGGGGACGCGGGCGCACTTTCTGGAGCCGCCGATCTGGGAGATGGGGCACGTCGGCTGGTTCCAGGAGTACTGGATCGAGCGCCACCTCGACGGCGACGAGCCGCTGGGGAAGGGGTTCGACGGGATCTATGATTCCTTCAACGTCTCCTATGCCCGCCGCTGGGACCACCGCTACCCGTCGCGGCGGCAGACCCTCGACTACGTCACCGAGATCCTCCAGCGCAGCCTGGCCCGGCTGAAGATGGGGACGCCCACCGCGGACGAGGCGTACTTCTACACGCTGGCCGCGCAGCACGAGGACATGCACGCCGAGAACCTCACGCTGATCCTCCAGACCCTCGGCTACCCGCGACCGGCCCTCGTCCGCGCCCGCCCGGCCGCGCCACCGGTGGCCGCCGAGCTGCCGCCCGACGTCGCCGTCCCCGGCGGCACCTTCGCGCTGGGCGCCGCTCCGGATGAGCCGTTCGTGTTCGACAACGAAAAGTGGGCCCATCCCGTCGAGGTGGCGCCGTTCCGCATCGCTGCCACCCCCGTGACCAACGGCGAGTTCCGGGCCTTCGTGGAGGACGACGGCTATCGGCGGCGCGAGTTGTGGGGACGTCGAGGCTGGGACTGGCGCCGCCGCGAGCGGGCCGAGGGGCCGATCTTCTGGGTGCGCGACGGCGAAGGACGATGGTACGAGCGGCGCTTCGAGGCGGTGACGGCCCTCGATCCCTGGCACCCGGTCGTCCACGTCAACTGGTACGAAGCGCAGGCCTACTGCCGGTGGGCTGGCCGCAGGCTCCCGACCGAAGCCGAATGGGAGATGGCGGCGACGCTCGATCCCGCGACCGGACGCAAGCGGCGGTTTCCCTGGGGCGACGAGCCGCCCACCTCGCAGCTCGCGAACCTCGACTTCCGCGCGGGCGGCACCGCCGACGTGCGCGCGTTCAGCGCGGGCGACAGTCCCCTCGGCTGCCGCCAGATGATCGGCAACGTGTGGGAGTGGGTGGAGGACACCTTCGAGCCTTATCCCGGGTTCGTCTGCGATCCCTATCGCGAGTACTCGCAGCCGTACTTCGGTCAGAAGAAAGTCCTGCGCGGGGGCTGCTGGGCGACCCGATCGCGGTTGATCCGCAGCACGTGGCGGAACTTCTACATGCGCCATCGCCGCAACATCTTCGCCGGCTTCCGAACGGTGGCGCCCTGAGCTGACGTCGCGACCGAGCGCCGCGCAAGGTGCGCATGGTACCGTCTACGCCGTGACGACCTGGACTTCCGGCGCCAGCCGGCCCGAGCAGGACGGGCTCCAGTACCACATCCGCTGTCGACCCGGTGACGTCGCCCGCTACGTGCTGCTGCCCGGCGATCCCGCGCGGGTGGCCCTCATCGCCGAACGCTGGGCGGCCGGTCGCGAGATCGCCGCGGAGCGCGAGCACGTCACCTTCACGGGCACGCTGCGCGACGGCGGACCGATCTCCGCATGCTCGACCGGCGCGGGCGGACCCTCCACGGCCAGCGCGCTCGAGGAGCTGATCGCCATCGGCGCCGACACGTTCGTCCGGGTGGGCACCTGCGGCGCCATCCAGCGTGACATCGAGTGCGGCGACGTGGTCATTCACACCGGCGCCGTGCGCCTGGACGGGACGAGCCCGCAGTACGTGCGCATGGAGTATCCGGCCGCCGCTCACCATCTGGTCGTGCTCGCGCTGGTCCAGGCCGCCGAGCGGCTCGGCGTGCGCTATCACCTGGGCGTGTCCGCGTCCACCGCCGCCTTCTACACGGGACAGGGCCGGCCCGGCTGGAGCGCGTACACGCAGAGCTTCATCGAACAGGTCGTGCCCGATCTCCAGCGCGCCGGCGTGCTGACCTTCGAGATGGAAGCGGCCACGATCTTCACGATGCTCGGGCTCTACGGGCTGCGGGGCGGCAGCGTGTGCGCGGTGGCCGCCAACCGGGTGACCGACACCATGTCGAAGGAAGGCGTCGAGACCGCCATCGACGTGGCCAATCACGCCGTGCGCATTCTCCAGAGCTGGGACGCGGAGACGGCGGCGCGCGGCAAGTCCACGTGGTACCCGGAGCTGAGCGGCTCCGCGACCGATCGGCTGACCTGACCATCGCCGGGGAGGACACCATGGATTCGATCTCTCGTCGCGCGTTCATCGGTCGGGCCGGCGTGGTGACGCTGGCCCTCGGAGGCGCCGTCCCGCGGACGGCCCACGCGGCGGCCGTGAACATGCGTCTGGGCTGGCTGGCCAACGCCCAGTACGCGGGCGACTTCGTGGCCCTCGACAAAGGCTGGTTCAAGGAGCGCGGGATCGAGCTGAAGATCGATCCCGGCGGGCCGAGCATCGATCCCATCTCGCTGACCGCGGGCGGCTCCAGCACGATCGGCAACGTGGCTTCCATCGCCGCCATGCTCCTGGCTCGCTCCAACGGCCTGCCCGTGAAGGCCTTCGCCACCGCGCTCCAGCGTCACCCGTTCGCCTTCATCACCCTCGACAAGCGCATCAACTCGCCGAAGGACTTCGTCGGCAAGAAGATCGGCATCCAGGCTACCGCGCGCCCGCTCATCAACGCGGTCATCGCCAAGTACCAGCTCCCGCGCGAGCAGGTGCAGGTGCAGGTGATCGGCTCGGACACGCTGCCGCTCAAGACGGGCCAGGTCGACGTGATCACGGGCTGGGTCATCGACGCGCCGCAGATGGCCGCGGTCGGTCCCGAGGCCAAGGCGCTGCTGCTGTGGGACATGGGCATCCGGCTCTACGCGTTCACGTATTTCACCACCGACGAGGTGCTGAAGACGCGCTCGGACATGCTGGCCGATTTCCTCGGCGCGAGCGCCAAGGGATGGGACTGGGCCGCCGATCATCCCGAAGAGGCCGTCGACATCGTGCTCAAGTACGCGCGCGACCTCAAGCGCGACCTCGAGATCTCCACGTGGAAGCGGCAGACGCCGTTCCTCTGGTCCGACAAGACGAAGGAGCTGGGCTGGGGCTGGATGGAAGCACAGATCTGGGACGACGCGATCAAGGTCTACGCCGACCTCGGACTGCTGAAGACACCGGTCACCTCGAAGGACACGATGACGCAGGACATCCTGAAGCGTGTCGACGGCCGGCCCAAGCGCTAGCGGCGCCGGCATTCTCGTGGAGGACGTCGCGATGACGTTCTCCACGCCTTCCGGTCCGGTGAAGGCTCTCGCCGGTGCCACCCTCGCGATTCAGCCGCGCGAGTTCGTCTCTCTCCTCGGCCCGTCGGGTTGCGGCAAGTCGACGCTGCTGCGATTGGTGGCCGACATCCTGGTGCCGACCGAAGGACGAATCGAGGTCGGCGGCGAGTCGCCCGGCGTGGCGCGCCGCCGGCGGGTGTTCGGGTTCGTGTTTCAGGACTCGACGCTGCTGCCGTGGCGGAGCACGCTTCAGAACGTGTTGCTGCCGCTCGAGATCGGCGGGTCCGCGCGCCGCGGGCGAGCCGACGCGCTCCAGCTGCTCGAGCTGGTGGGGCTGCGCGGGTTCGAGGCGGCGCATCCCTGGCAGCTCTCGGGCGGGATGCGGCAGCGCGTGGCCATCGCGCGGGCGCTGATCACCCGGCCGCAAGTCTTGCTCATGGACGAGCCGTTCGGCGCGCTCGACGAGATCACCCGCGAGCACATGAATCAGGAGCTGCTGCGGATCTGGCAGGCCACGGGGACGACGATCCTGTTCGTCACGCATAGCTCTCCCGAGGCGGTGTTCCTCTCCGACCGGGTGCTGGTGCTGGGAGCCCGGCCGGGGCGGGTGAAGCTCGAGCTGCCGATCGAGCTGGAGCGCCCGCGCGATCCCGCGGTGAAGGAGACGGTCGAGTTCGCCCGTTACACCGCCGCGCTGCGCCGGGCGCTGGCGGGGGAGACGACGCCGGAGTGATGGTCCGCCGCTACGCGATGTCGGCGGCCGGCATCCTCGCCATCCTGCTCGCCTGGGAGCTGTACATCCGCGTCTTCAAGGTGCCGCACTATCTCGTCCCCGCGCCGTCGGTCATCGGGCGAACCCTGGTCGAGGAATGGCCGACGATCCGTCGCAACGTGGGACGCACGCTGGTCGAGGCCGTGGGCGGCTTCGTGCTCGGCAACGGGGTCGCGGTCGGCCTGGCCATCGTGTTCGTTCACAGCCCGGCCATGCAGCGCGTCTTCTATCCGGTGGCCGTGGCCATCCGCACCGTGCCCATCATCGCGATCGCGCCCATTCTGGTCCTGCTGCTCGGCAACGGCTACGCGCCCAAGGTCGTCATCGCCGCGCTGATCTCGTTCTTTCCGACCCTCGTCAACATGGTGCGCGGCCTCGAAGCGGTGGAGCCCTCGGCCCTCGAGCTGATGCGCGTGCTCTCGGCCAACCGCCGGCAGATCTTCTTCAAGCTGCGGCTGCCCTCCTCGCTGCCCTTCCTCTTCTCGGCCCTCAAGATCGCCACCGCGTCGTGCGTGATCGGCGCCATCGTCGCCGAGTGGGTGGGCGCCGACACCGGCCTCGGCTATCTCATCATCGTGGCCACCTTCGAGTTCCGCACCGGCCTGCTCTACGCGACCACCGCGGTGGGCTCGTTCCTGGCCCTCGGGTTCTTCCTGGCCGTGGTGATCCTCGAGAAAGCCGTGGTCCGCTGGAAGCCCGCGACGCTCCCGCCGTGAGTCCGATCGTGCTGCTCGCCGATCAGGTCGTCACGCTCGACGCGACGGCGACGATCTACGCGCCCGGCGCGGTCACCATCGAGGGCGCGGAGATCCGCGCGGTCGGGCCGCCGCCCGAGCGCCCGACCGGCCAGATCGTCGACCTCCGCGGCTCGGTCCTGCTCCCCGGCCTCGTCAACACCCACACGCATTCACCGATGTGGGTCTTCCGCGGCCTCACCGAAGACGTGCCGCGCGGCGAATGGCTGACGGGCCGATTGCTTCCGCTGGAGCGGCGCCTCGGTCCGGACGATCTGCGATGCAGTGCGATGGCGGGCTGTCTCGAGCTGCTCCAGAACGGGGTGACGACGATCGCGGATCGCTACGGTCACATGGACGCGGTGGCGAGCGCGGTGGAGGCGAGCGGTCTGCGCGCGGTGGTCGGCCATTCGCTGTTCGATCGCACCGCGGACGCTGATCTCGCGGCGTCCGAGCGGCTCATCGAGCGCTTCGGAACCGATCCCGCTCGCTCTCGCGTCTGGGCCGGCCTCGCCCCGCACGCGACCGACACGTGCGGCGCCGACCTGCTGGGCCGGGTCAGGCGGCTGGCCGATCGCAGCGGCGCGCGCGTGTTCATCCACGTGGCCCAGTCGGAAGAGGAGGTCGCGACCGTGATCGCGCGCGGCGCCGCCGGCTGCGCGAGCTATCTCGATGCCCTCGGCCTGCTCGCGCCGGACGTCGTCGCCGCTCACGGCACCTACCTGACTGACGGCGAAGCCGACCTCCTCGGGCGGCGCGGCACGGCGGTCGCGCACTGCCCGTCGAGCAACGCCAAGCTCGAGGGGCGCATCGCCCCCATCGCGCGCATGCGGCGGGCTGGCGCCGTCGTCGGGCTCGGCACCGACGCCGCGTGCTGCAACAACGGCATGGACCTGTTCGAGGAGATGAAGGTCGCCGCGCTCCTCAACAAGGTCGCGGCCGACGACCCCGCCGCGTTCCCGGCCCTCGACGTGCTTCGCATGGCGACGTCCGAGGCCGCCCGCGTCCTCGGCATCGACCACCTCGTCGGGTCGCTCGAGCCGGGCAAACGCGCCGACATCATCGCGGTGCGCACGCGGAGCCCGCGTCTGCAGCCCTGGCTCGATCCCATCGCCAATCTCGTCTACGCCGCGCGTGGCTCCGACGTGGCCGCGGTCTTCGTCGACGGCCGTCAATTGGTGCGGAACGGCCGGCCGGTGTATCTCGACCCCGACCGCATTCTCGCCGATGCGGCGCAGGCCGGGGGACAGCTTGCCGATGTCCGGCGCTGAGCGTTTTCGCGCGGTACCCAAGGTCGAGCTTCACCTGCACGCCGCGGGCTCGGTGCGTCCCGCGACCATGCGTGAGTTCGTTTCCGCCGACGGTCTGCCGTCGGCGCTCGCGGACGACTACGCGCCGGCCGCGGCGGGCGAGGGGTTACCGGCGTACCTCACGCGCTTCGCCGCCTGGGACGCGACCGTGCAGAGCCCCGACCGTCTCGCGCGTGTGACCGCGGAGCTTTCCGCCGACCTGGAGGCCGACGGCGTCGTCTACGCGGAGGTGAGGCTGCGGCCGCCCACCGACGACGACGGTCTCTGGCACGCGATGATGGAGGCGGCGATTCAAGCGGCGCGCGCGGCGACCACGCCGGCGCTCGTGTTCATCGCGGTGATGCTCCGCGGCTGGAGCTCTGAACGCGCCGAACGCGAAGCCCGCCGCGCGGCGGCGCGGGCCGGCCGTGGCGTGGTCGCGCTCGACATCGCGGGAGACGAAGCGGTGAGCGACTTTGCGACGCTGGCCGGAGCGACGCGCATCGCCCGCGAGGCCGGCCTCGCCATCGCCACTCACGCCGGCGAGACCGGCGGCGCCGCCGCGGTACGAGAAGCCCTCACGCTGCTGGCCCCCGACCGTATTGCCCACGGCGTCGGTGCCGCGGTCGATCCCGCGCTGGTCGCCGAGCTACGCGATCGTCAGATCCATCTGGAGATGGCGATCCGCAGCAACGTGCAGACGGGCGCGGTGGCGGAGCCGTCACGCCATCCGTTCGCGATGCTGCTACGCGAGGGAGTCAGCGTGGGATTGAACACCGACAACCGGACGATCTCCGGTACCACGCTCTCTGACGAATACGCGCTGGCCGCCGACGCGCTCGGCCTCTCCTGGGCAGAACTGGCTCGCGCGACAACACTCGCTGCGGAGGCGACGTTCGCGCCGGCCGACGCGAAACGCGAGCTGGCGCGTCGCGTTCACGATGCGTGGGCTTCTCCCGCGCCGGCTACTCGTGCGCGGGCGTCTCGCGCACCGGGGTCGTAATGCTTGAGGGAAGGATCGACTCGAGCGTCGTCTACGCTGGCCCGCGGGCGCGGATCGCCACGCTGACGGGCAGCCCGGTCTGGGGCCTCGGCGATCGCTTCGCCGCCTTCGCCGAGCGCCACGGCTATCGCCTGGGCGGTATCCATCGGCCGATGACACCGTACGGCCTCGGCCCGCAAGTCGAAGCCTACGAGGCGCCGTCCGGCGCGCCGGTTCTGCGGATCCCGAGCTACGGCATGGTCGCCGGCGAGGACTGGTCGCTTCGCGCCGCCGAATGGAAGGTGTTCTGGATCCTCTGGAAGGCCGGCGTGGACGTCGTGCTCGTCGGCGGCACCAGCGGCACCTGCGACTGGCGCGAGGGAGAAGACTCCGTGCGTCCCGGAGATCTCGTGCTGCCGTGGACGTACTTCAGCCTCGATGCGATTCCGTCCGGGCTTCCGGGCACCGAGCTCGAGAACGCGCTGGCCGAGCGGGTCGCGCTGATGGACGAGCCCTTCTGTCCGTCGCTCTCCCGCGAGATCATCGGCGAGGTCGGTGCGCTGGAGACCGCGCGCTTCCGCCGGATCCACGGTCAAGACGCGCGCGTCGTCCTCAACCGCTGGCAGTACGGCGCCGCTTTCGAGTCCGCCGGCCACTCGCTCTTTCTCAGGGAGTACGGCCGCAGCATCGGCTGCCCGGTGATCACCGGCGACTGCGTGAGCCCGGTCCTCGCCCGCGTCTGCGGCATGCACCTCGGCTACTACCACGTCCCATCGAATTGGGCCGAAGGCCTACGGCCGCAGAACCTCACCAGCTCGCTGGACGTCCTCTACCTGGAAACGCTCCCCGAGGTCGCGGCCACGCTCGAGCTACGTCTCCTCGCGCGTCTCTCCACGCCGACAGACTGCCGATGCCGCGACCTTCTCCGGCCACGGCCGCCTGAGTATCGTCGCGCCCTCAGCCCGCCGGCGAGCTGAAGGGCGCTCGACGGCATAGGGGATTCAAACGGTCTACGCGGTCATGGGGGGCGTCGAAGCGCGCGCCGGGTGGCCCCGGCGCGCGATCCGCCCTGGATCAGGCGGCCTTGACTTCGATCGTCCTCGATGTGGCCACGCGCGGCGCGGGAACCCGCACCTCGAGCACGCCGTTCGTGTACTTCGCCTCCACCTTGGCGGCGTCGACGCCTTCGGGGAGATCGAAACTCCGCTGGAAGGCGCCGTACTCGACCTCGCGGACGAAGTAATCCTTGCCCGTGGCGTCGGGATCGGCCTTGCGCTCGCCCTTGACGGTGAGGACGTTGCCCATCCAGGACACCTCGATGCCCTTCGGATCCACGCCCGGCAGCGCGAACTGGATGACGTACGTGCCGTTCTCGACCCACCCCTCGACGGCAGGGTGCCACGACCGGTCATCCTGAGCGACCTGGTCCGCGCGGCCGTCGAAGAACCTCCGGAACCAGTCGTCGATGTCGCGGTGATGGTGGTGATGATGATGCAATTGCGAAGCAGACGGAGACCAGCGAATCATGGCGTTCATGGCATTCTCCTGTGTCGATCTTCTCCGGGGGGGCGGCTCGACTCGTCACCCGGGTGTGTGCGGGTCGCTCTTCTCGACGGCGGCGGGCCAGAAGCGTGAAAGACGGCCCTCGTCGTGGTGTGTGTCGGGTGGCCTTCGTGATCGTGGCCTTCTCACCTGACCCCTACCGTATCACAATATAACTTATATAACTTATATTAATTATATATGACTAGAGTGCCCGGAGGAGTCGACAGCTGGGGGGCCCGCCCGTCGTCGCGCCGCTCAATATCTCGATGTATCGAGCGGCGCGAGTCGAACGGACGCGCAGACTATCGGGTTGCCGCCGCGACTCCGTTGGTCGGCACGATCTGCGCTGGAGCAAGGCTGACGGTCCGGAGTGCTTTCACGCAGGCTGACGCGAGGCCTGAGCTCGGTTCGGGATTGCCAGGCATCGTGGCGAATCCCGCCTTCTCGACGAGGTCACGCTGGGTGTAGTCCGAGGTGTCCTCTCGGAGCACGGCCAGCTTCTTGGCGACGTCGGGCTGCTTGAGGTAACTTGAGACGCAGAACGGAGTGAGCGCGGCGACCACGGCTGACTCCTTGCCTTCCGCCACCAGCCTCGTGGTGGTGTGGCCGAGCGTCCATCCCATCCAGGAGAATCCGATAATCATGGTTGCAACCGCGCCGAAGATGGCGCCCCAGACCGCTGGTTTGATCGACGCTGGCACTTTCATAAGGTCCCTCCTCGGGTCGCACTCGTGACGAATATCTATTCTCTGACCCTCGCCCTCACCGGGGTAGTGGACCTTGGTCCACTACGATCCCGCATCATGTGGCCGCCGCGGGCGCTGGCCGGGAGGCGCTGAGATGGCGTTCACCTGGTTCCCCGGCCACATGCAGAAGGCCCTGCGCCGGATCGAGGCCGACGCCCGCCTGGTCGACTTGGTGCTGCTGGTCCTGGACGCTCGCACGCCTGCCACGTCCCGCAATGCCACCCTCGAACAGACGCTCCTGAGGCAGGGCAAGCGACTGGTCTTCGTGCTCAGCAAGGCCGACATGGCCGACCCGGCCGTCACTCAGGCGTGGGTACGCGATCTCCGGAGAGACAGGCACGACGCCGTCGCGGTCTCGGGGAAGACCGGCGCGGGGCGTGGCGTTCTGTTGCAGGCCCTCCAGGCGCGCCACAAGGAGCTGCTGGAGGCGGCGCGACGCCGCGGCATCCAGCACGTCGTGCTCCGCTGCATGGTCGTGGGCGTTCCCAACGCGGGGAAGTCCACGCTGATCAACAAGCTGGCCGGCTCGGCGCGGGCGAAAACCGGCAAGCATCCCGGGGTCACCCGCGGACCGCAGTGGGTCCGCCTCGCCGACGGCATCGAGCTTCTCGACACCGCGGGTGTGATGCTGCCCGGCCGGCTGGAACCCGAGCGCCTGCTCTCGCTCGCCGTGACAGGGACGATCAAGGAGGAAGTGCTGCCGCTGCAGGAGCTGGCCCCCGGCCTGGTGGAATTGATCCAAGCTCGAGGCCTTGGCTCACACGCGTTCGGGAGCCACCCCCCGCCTCCTCACGGCGCCCCCTGGCACGAGTGGCTCCAGGCGCTCTGCCGGGCTCGGGGTTTTCTTCAGCCCGGCGGCGAGCTCGACGACCGCCGCGCCGTCCTGTTTCTGCTCAAAGCCCTGCGCGACGGCCGGTGGGGACCGCTCACCCTGGAGCGCCCCGAGGTGGACGGGCCAACCACGTCCCGGCGGCGCTGACGCGAATCAGCCGATCAAGCGGGAAGCGCGCCGGGGTCGAAGTCGTAGAGCCAGCGGAGGGACTCGGGCGAGCGGTCGCCGGCCCTGGCCCATTCGGCATCCCGCGCTTCCTGCGCGGGGCCGTCCGACAGATGGAAGCGCGTCTTGTTGGCGCGCGACAGGTCTTGAAGTCGACTGACGCGGGGCAGGCGCAGGCGCTCGTAGCGTTGTAGCGCCACCGCCGGGTCGTCGGCGCCGCCGGCAGCGAGGCACGCCGCCAGCGTCGCGCCATCCTCGATGGCCTGGGCGGCGCCCTGGCCCATGAACGGGTACATCGGGTGGCAGGCGTCGCCGAGCAGCGTGGTGCGCCCGAACGACCAGCGCGGCAACGGCTCGCGATCGAACAGGGCCCAGATGAAGCAGGTGTCGGCAGCGCCGATGATGCGACGCACCTGTGGGTGCCAGCCCTCGAAGGTGGCGAGCGCGCGGCCGATGGTCGCGCGATCGGTCCAGTCCTCGCGGTTCCAGGTGTCGTGCTCGGTCCAGCCGACGAAGTTCAGCAAGCGGCCGCGGGAGACGAAGTAGTGCACCAGGTGTCCGCCGGGGCCGACCCACGACTGCGAGCCGAGCTCCAGTCCGAGGTCGGCGATGCGCTCGACCGGCACCAGGCCGCGATAGGCCACGCAGCCGGCGAAGCGCGGCGCTTCCTCGCCCAGCAACGCGGCGCGCACGGTCGAGTGGATGCCGTCGGCGCCGACGAGGACGTCGCTGGTGACTCGCGCGCCGTTCTCGAACCAGGTTTCCACGTGGTCGCCCTTGTCGGCGAGGCCGGCGAGGCGATGGCCGAGGTGCACGCGCTCGGACGGGAAGCCGGAGGCGACGATCGACAGCAGGTCGGCGCGGTGGACGGTCAAGTGCGGGGCGCCGTACAGCTCTTCGGAGCGCGGGTTCAGCGGCGCCCGCTGCAGCGTGCGGCCGTCCTGCCAGCGGCGCTGGTGCGTGCTGATGGGACGCACGGCCTCGCGGTCGAGCGCCGCGCCGAGTCCGAGCTGGTAGAGGATGCGCGCGGCGTTCGGTCCGATGTTGATGCCGCCGCCGACCTCGGTCAGCTCCGGCGCCTGCTCGTAGACGTGGACGTCGAAGCCGGCCTGGCGCAGCGCCACGGCGGCGGTGAGGCCGCCGATGCCGGCGCCGACCACGGCGATCTCGGGCGCTGCATCTGTCACGGCGCGCAGGATACCGGAACCGGGCGCGGGCCGGCAAACCGTCAGGACGGGTTCGCGGCCGCCGTCGCCTCCGGCCCGCTCCAGCCGCCGCCCAGCGCCTTGTACAGGCCGACCGCGGACTGCAGGCGGTTGAGTCGGACCTGCGCCAGCTGGTCCTGCGCGGCGAACAGCGTGCGCTGAGCGTCGAGGACCGTGAGCAGGTCGTCGGCGCCCGAGCGATAGCGCACCTCGGCCAGGCGCAGCGATTCGCGCGCGCGCGCCTGCACGGCGTCCTGCAGCTGCTCCTGCTGACCCTGGCGCGAGGCGCCGGCCAACGCTTGCTCGACGTCCACGAACGCGGACAGGATCGTCTTGCGATACGTCTCCACCAGCTCACGCTCGCGCGATTCGGCGATGGCCTTCTGGCCGCGCAGTCGGCCGCCGTCGAAGATCGGCTGCAGCAGCGAGGCGGCGATCCCGATCGCGCTGGTCGTCCCGCCCGAGACCAGCGAGAGCAGCGCGCCGCTCGCCAGACCGGCCGTGCCCGTGAGCTTGATGCTCGGCAACAGCGCGGCCCGCGCCGCCGCGACGTCGGCGTTGGACGCGGCGAGCTGAGCTTCGGCGCTCGCGAGATCCGGGCGGCGGACGAGGAGCTCCGCGGGCAGTCCCGGATCGACCGCCGGCACCGCGAGGTCGACGACGCCGGCCGCCTGGACGTCGAAGCCCTCCGGTGGCCGGCCCAGCAGCACCGCGAGGGCGGCCAGCGTCTGCCGCTCGAGCTGCTCGAGGGGCAGCAGCGCCGCGCGCTGGGACAGCACGGTCGCTTCCTGACGAGAGACGTCGAGCGCGGAGGCCGCGCCGTTGCGCGCGCGCGCCGACACCAGCTCGAGCACGCGCTCGGCGATGGCGAGGTTCTCGCGCGCGATCCCCAGGCGAGTGCGCAGGGCCAGCACGTCGAAGTAGCTGGTGGCGACGCCGGAGATCAGGGTGAGCCGGGCGGTGTCGCGATCGAACTGGCTGGCCGCCAGCGAGGACTCCGCCGACCGCTTGCCCGCGCGATTCTTTCCCCACAGGTCCAGCTCGTAGCTGGCGGTGAGGCTGAGGCCGGTGGCGTTGCTGGTCACCGCGCCGCCGGCGCCGCTGGTGCGGTGGGTCGACGTGTCACCGCCCGCGCTCAGCATCGGAAAGAGGGAGGCGCCGACCACGCGCACCTGGGCCTCGGCCTGGTGCACACGCTCGGTGGCGATGGCGAGGTCCGGGCTGCCGTCGAGCGCTTCGTCGACGAGCGACGACAGCTCGACGGATTCGAAGCTCCTCCACCAGGTCGGCGACACCACCGCGGCGCTCGCGGGCGCCGCTTCGTTCCACGCGCCGGCCACGGGCACGTCGGGCTTCAGCTTGGGACTCACGATCGCGCAGCCCGTGAGGCTGAGGGCGAGCACCACGGCCACTGACTGTCGAAACACGTTGTTCATCGCGTCACTCCCGCGTAAAGCGTCGGTCCGAGGCACGGCATTCCTCCAAGACATCGCGTCACTCCGAGGCCAGGGCCACGACCGGGTCGAGAGCCGCGGCTTTCCGGGCCGGCATGTAGCCGAAGACGAGACCGGTCAGGAACGCGCACCCGAAGGCGAGCGCGACCGGTCCGGGGGAGATCTTGATCGGCGTCCCGAGCATGCCGATGATGAGGGCGCTTCCGAGCCCGCCCATCACGCCGATCAGTCCGCCGAGACCGGACACCGCGAGGGCCTCGGTCAGGAACTGCTGCATGATGTCGTGCATGCGCGCGCCGGTGGCCATGCGCACGCCGATCTCGCGGGTCCGCTCGGTCACGTTGACCAGCATGATGTTCATCACGCCGATCCCGCCCACCAGCAGCGAGATGGCGGCGATGGAGCCGAGCAGGATCGTGAGCGTGTTCTGGGTTTCCGTGGCGGTGTCGATGAGCGAGGCCATGTTGCGGATCTGGACGTCCGCCTTGCCGTGGCGGCTCGTGAGGAGGCGGGTCACCGCGTCCTCGGCCTCGTCGATGCGCGCGACGTCGTCCACGGCGACCGTGATGTTGCGCAGGTACCGCTGCCCGAACAGTCGCAGGCTGCCGGTCGTGTAGGGCACGAACACCGCGTCGTCCTGGTCCTGGCCCGTCGGCGACGCTCCGCGCTCGCTCATCACCCCGATCACCTGGAACAGGACGTTGTTGAGCACGAGGTGCGTGCCGACCGGGTCCGTCCCGTCGGGGAACACGTTGCGCACGACGGTCTGGCCCAGCACCACGACCGGCGCGTAGCTGCGCACGTCGGCGCGCGAGAAGAACGTGCCGCGCGCGGTCGGCCAGTTGCGGGCGAGGGTGAAGTCCGCGCTGGTCGAGGTCGCTTGCGTCTGGTAGTCGAGGTTCCCGTAGCGCGCGGTCACCGCGCCGCCGAGCTCGGGGACCGCGGCCAGCACGTTGGGCAGCGCGGCGATCGCCTCGGCGTCCTCGGGAGTCATGGTCGCGGTGCCGCCGCCGGCGGCGCCGCGGCTGAACGTCGCGGGCCGCACGAGCAACAGATTGGTCCCCATGCCGCTGATGCGATCGAGCACGGCCTGCCGGGCGCCGTTGCCGACGGCCAGCATCGCGATGACCGAGCCCACGCCGATGACGATGCCGAGCAGGGTGAGCGCGGTGCGGAAGGGGTTCGAGCGCAGCGCGCGCCCGGCCGCCTTCATCGCTTCGATCCAGCCGAGGAACGGCGCGCGCGGCTGACCCTCCGCATTCCGATGCCACGAGGCACCATCGGCAGGCTTCGGGCCCGGGTCGCTCACGACCACGCCGTCGCCGATCTCGATCACGCGCCGCGCGTGCGCGGCCACGTCGGCGGAGTGCGTGATCACGATCACCGTGTGGCCCTGGCGTGAGAGATCCTCGAGCAGGGCGAGGACCTCGGCGCCGCTCTTGCTGTCGAGCGCGCCCGTCGGCTCGTCGGCGAGGATGATCTGGCCGCCGTTCATGAGCGCGCGCGCGATCGAGACGCGCTGCTGCTGGCCGCCGGAGAGCTGGTTCGGCTTGTGCTCGAGCCGGTCGGCCAGCCCGAGCGTGGTCAGCAACGCGCGCGCGCGCTCGTGGCGAGCGGCCGGCGGTGTGCCGGCATAGACCGCGGGCACTTCGACGTTCTCGGTGGCGCTGGCGGCGGCGATCAAGTTGTAGCTCTGGAACACGAACCCGAACGCCTCCCGGCGCAGCCGGGCCAGCTCGTCGCGCCCGAGGTCCGACACGTCTTCGCCCAGAAAGCGATACGACCCGCTGGTCGGGCGATCGAGGCAGCCCAGGATGTTCATCAAGGTCGACTTGCCCGAGCCCGAGGCGCCGACGATGGCGACGAACTCCCCGGGATAGATCGCCAGGTCGACCCCGTGCAACACCTCGACGGCCAGCTCGCCGGTGCGATACGTCTTGGTGACGCCGCTGAGCTCGATGAGCGGCGTCGCCCCGGTGGCTTCTGTCTCTTCGCGCATGGTCACGGCGCCGTCGGTCTTCATACGCGTGGCCCCGCCATCGGCGACCGATTGCCGGTCGTCGGTCTCGTCGTCGCCGCCGGAGCGGCCGCGCGCTGGCCGACGATGATGTTCTCGCCCCCTTCCAGACCGGACAGGATCTGAGCGGAGACGCGGCTCACCACGCCGACGCGCACGTCGCGAGTTTCGATGGCGCCGTCCGGCTTCACCACGCGGATCACCGCGGCCCCGTTGGCCAGCCGCGAGCGCGCGTCGATCGCCGGGACCGCGTCGCCACCCTTGGCCTGGGCGCGCGGCTCGCCGGCGTCCCGCCCACCGCGGCGGCCGGCCGCCGGCGGGCGCAGCGCGCCCACCGGTACCAGCACCGCGTTCTTGGCCTCCGCGGTCACGAAGAACACCTGGGCCGTCATCTGGGTCATCAGCACGCCGCCGCGGTTCTCGACGTCGAAGAGCGCGTTGTAGAGCACCACGTTGTTGACCGTCTCGGGCGTGGGATTGATCTGGCGCAGCGTGCCGTACCAGCGCTTGGCCCCGTCGCCCAGCGTGGTGAAGTACACGCGCATGCCCGGACGCAGGCTCGACACGTCGGCCTCGGACACCTGCGACTGCACGGTCATGGTCGAGAGGTCGGCGATGCGGACGATGACCGGTGCCTGTTGATTCGCGTTCAGCGTCTGACCCTGCTTGGCGCTCTGGGCGACCACGGTCCCGGACATCGGCGCGTAGATCTTGGTGTAGCTGAGGTTGGCCTGGTCGCCGCGCAGCGTCGACTGCGTCTGCTCGAGCTGGGCCTCGAGCACCTTGATCTGGGCCTTGGCCGAGCGCAGCGCGGCCTCGGCCGTCTGGAGCGCGTCCTGGGTGGTCGCGTTCTCGCGCGTGAGGTTCACCTGGCGCTGGTGCTGCTGCTCGGCCAGCGCGAGCTGGGCCTGGCGATCCTGGAGCTGGGCCTGCTGAGTGCGCAGCTGCGCCTGGTTCGCTTCCACGCGCGAGAGGTAGACGGTGGGATCGATCTCGGCGATGAGCTGACCCGCCTTGACCGGCGATCCGATCTCCACGTGCAGCTTCTTCAACTGACCTGACACCTGCGTGCCCACGTCGACGTAGTCGCGCGGCTGGAGGATGCCGGTCGCGGTCACCGCGTCCTCGAGGTCGCCCCGCTGCACGGTGGCGACCGTGTAGCGCGAGGCCGCTTCGTCGCGGTGGGTCCACGCGCGGGCGCCGTAGACGCCCCCGGCGGCGAGGGCCACCAGCGCGGCGAGCGCCACCGCGCGCGTGGCGCGCCGCCGCGGGACGAGGCGCCGGGCGAGACCGAATGCGGCATTCGTCACTGCACCCTTGAACGATTCGTGGTTCATCTCACTCTCCGTGACGGCCAGGCTGGGTTTCATGTCTGGAGTGTGGCGTCCGAAGGCGCACGCAATGTGGAAGAGCCAAGGAAGTTTGCGTCCACAATTCGTGCACGATCCTCCGCTAGGATCTGGACCATGGACCTGCGGCGCTTCGACCGGCTGCACGTCAAGCTCTTCCTCGCGATCGCCGGGGTGATCGCGGGACTCACCCTCGTCACCTACCTGGTGTTCACGTGGACCTTCGAGCGCGGCTTCGTGCAGTACGTCAACCGCGCCGACGAGGCGCGGCTCGAGCTGATGACCGACCGCCTGGCCGCGGGCTACGCGCGCGAGGGCGGCTGGTCGTGGATCGTCGGCGATCAGGCGCGCTGGACGGCGATGTCGCGCGACGCCCTGGGGCTGCCGGCTTCGGGGGAGGCCGGTGGTCGCCGGGAGCTGCCGCTGACCATCGATCCACGGCTGCTGCTGTTCGACGGCGGGCGCGCGCTGCTCATCGGGCGCCCGGAGATGGCGCCGGGGGCGGTGTTGCAGCCGATCGTCTCCGGCGACCGCGTGGTCGGTTATCTCGGCAGCGTGCCGCGCATCGCGCGGCTCCAGTCGCTGGAGCGCGTGTATCTGCGACGCCAGTACTCCGCGTTCGCGGCGGTCGCGTTCGGCATGGTGCTGGCCGCGGTCGTCCTGGCCGCGGGACTGACCTACTGGCTGACCCGCCGCGTCCGGGCCCTGGTGCACGCGACGAACGCGCTGATCCGCGGCGACTACGCGATACGCCTGGCCCCGCGCGGCCACGACGAGCTGGCGCAGCTCGCCGCCGACTTCAACACGCTGGCCGAGACGCTGGCCGCCGCCCAGACCGCGCGCCAGCACTGGATCGCCGACATCGCGCACGAGCTGCGCACGCCGCTGTCGATCCTGCGCGGGGAGATCGAATCGCTTCAGGACGGCGTGCGCCCGCTCAACCAGGACAACGTGGCCTCGCTGGCCCACGAGACCGCGCGGCTGAGCCGGCTCGTCGAAGACCTGCACACGCTGTCACTCTCCGACCTGGGCGCGCTCACGTATTATCGTGAGCCGGTGGACCTCGCCGACGTGATCACGGACGCGGTGTCGGCCCAGCGCCGCCAGGCCGACGAGCGCGGCCTCGCGGTCACGCTCGATCTGGAGGAGGACACGATCGTGCTCGCCGACGAGACCCGTCTCGCGCAGGTGTTCGCGAACCTCATGCAGAACAGCCTGCGCTATACCGATTCGCCCGGCAGCATCTCGGTCGCCCTGAAGCGCGAGCGTGGCCGGGCCGTGGTCGAATGGCACGACAGCGCCCCCGGCGTCGACGCCGAGGACTTGCCGCGGCTCACCGAGCGACTGTACCGGGTGGAGGCCTCGCGCAATCGGGCCGGCGGCGGCTCGGGGCTCGGTCTGGCCATCGCGCGGGCGATCGTCGAGGGCCACGGCGGCACGCTGACCGCGACCCCGAGTCCGCTGGGCGGTCTCGGGATCAGGCTGGTATTTCCGCGCCGGACCGGAGCCTCGCGTGGCTGACCGGGTCCTGATCGTCGAGGACGAGGCGAAGCTCGCCGGGCTGATGCGCGACTATCTCGTTCAGGATGGCTTCGAGGTGACGGTGCTGCACCGCGGAGACGAGGTCGAGCCGTGGGTGAGCACCCACGAGGCGGACCTCGTGCTCCTCGACCTGATGCTGCCGGGCAAGAACGGGCTGGACGTCTGCAAGGCGCTGCGGGCCGCGACCGACGTGGCCATCATCATGGTCACCGCGCGGGTCGACGAGATCGACCGGCTCCTCGGACTCGAGCTGGGCGCCGACGACTACATCTGTAAGCCGTTCAGCCCGCGCGAAGTCGTCGCGCGCGTGAAGACGGTGCTGCGTCGGGCCAAGCGCGGCGAGCGCTCCCCCGAGGGCGGCGACCGCGGGGTGAAGCTCGACGCGCCCGGGTATCGCGCGACCATCGGGGGCCGGGACCTCGCGCTCACCGCGGTGGAGTTTCAGCTGCTCCGGGTGCTGGTCGAGCATCCCGGCCGCATCTACACCCGCGACCAGCTCATGGACGCGATGTACAAGGACGAGCGCGTGGTGGCCGACCGCACCGTCGACAGCCACGTCAAGAAGATCCGCCGCAAGATCGCCGCCGTGCTGCCCGACCGCGAGATCGTGCACTCGGTCTACGGGGTCGGCTACAAGTACGAGTGGTAGCGCCAGGCGCGATGAGAGAGGAGCCAGGCCCATGACGGTGTCGGCCGAGTACCGATCGAAGGTGCGCAAGCCCGATGACTTCGACGCGTTCTGGGCCGACGTGCTGCGGCAGGCGGCGACGGTTCCGCTGGCCCCGGAGATCGTCCCCGATCCCCTCCGCTCGTCCGAGGACGTCGAGACGTTCCAGGTCTTCTACACGAGCCTCGAACACGTGCGGATCGCCGCGTGGTATTGCCGTCCGGCGCGCCGGGCGGAGCGGATGCCGGCGATCTTGCTCTCGCCGGGCTATCAGATGGATCCGCCGATTCCCAAGGAGTGGGCGCGCAAGGGGTACGTCGCGCTGTCCGTGGCCCCGCGCGGCAAGCTGCGCAGCCTCGGCCAGTTCAACCCGGGCTATCCCAATCTCCTCACCCACAACATCGTGGATCGTCACACGTACGCGTACCGCGGCTTCTACGTCGACACGTGGCGCGGCATCGACTTCCTGCTCTCGCGACCCGAGGTCGACGCGAGCCAGATCGGCGTCACCGGCAGCAGTCAGGGCGGGGGACTCACGATCACCACGGCCGCGATGCGGCCGGAGGTGCGGGCGGCGGCGGCGGGGGCGCCCTATCTGTGCGGCTTCATGGACGCCATCGAGCTGACCCACACCTACCCGTACGAGGAGATCAACGACTACCTGCGGCGTCATCCCGATCGCCGTCCCGAGGTGGAGGAAACGCTGGCCTACTTCGACGGGATCAGCTTCGCCGACGCGATCTCGTGCCCGATCATCGTGAACATCGGGCTCCAGGACAACGTCGTCCCGCCGGAGACGGGCTACGCGCTGTTCGACCGCATCGGCTCCCGCGACAAGCAGCTCTATCCTTACGACGGCCACGGCCACGAGGCCGGACGCTTCCGGCACACCGCCGTCGTCGATCGCTTCTTCGCGCGCCATCTCCAGGGCGCGGAGATACGCTGATGGTGCCGGAGACGTTCGGCGAGTACTGGCAGGCGACGCTCGACGATCTCGGGCGCTGCCCCGCGCGTGTCGAGATCGACCCGATTCCCCTCCGGAGCACCGACTTCGCCACGCTGTATGGCGTGAGGCTCACCAGCCTCGGCCCGTATCGCCTGTTCGGGTATCTGAGCGTGCCGGTTGGTATCGGGCCGTTTCCCGCCATTTACTACGCGCCCAAGTACCAGAGCGTGCTCGAGATCATCCCGCAGGGCACCGCGAACCTGCAGCGGAGCCGCTACGTCACGTTCTCGCTCGCCGGCCGCGGGCAGCGCAACGCCGACACGCCCTACGCCGCGATGTTCCCGGGGCTGCTGACCGACGGCATCGACGATCCGGCGTCGTACGTCTTCCGGGGCATCGTGGCGGACGCGGTCAGGGGGCTCGAGTTCCTCCGGGCGCGGTCGGAGGTCGACCCGGCCCGCGTGGTCGTGGTGGGCAACGACGTGGCGCTCATGGCCGCCGCGCTCACGTCGGGCGCGACCCACGTCGTGACCACGCCGGCGCTCTTCTACAGGACGGCCGAGCTCGCGCCACGAACGCAGGCCTATCCGCTGGAAGAGATCAACGACTATCTGCGAGCGTTTCCGGCGCGCGCCGAGTCGGTGCGCCGGACGCTCGCGTCCTTCGACCTCGTCGCCTTCGCCCCTCGCGTCACCGCCACCACGCTGGTGATGGCGAGCGCGCCGGGCAGCCTGCTCGATGGCGCGGCGCTGGGGCCGCTTCGCTCCGCGCTCGGGGGTCCGGTGACTGTCCACGACTCCGAGCAATCGAGCTTCAAGGACGGCCTCTACGCCGAGCGCTGGATGGCCGCGCGGTGCGGGATCCCGGACGTCGAGGCCATTCTCCCCGAGCACTGGCGCGCCACGTGACGGGCGCCGTCCACGGTCGGCCGCGCCGCTGACGGCGCTGGCGGAGGAGCACCCGCGCCCGTAGAATGCCCCCACGATCGAGCAGAGGAGAGGGCCATGGCCACCGAATCGCTCGCCGAGCTGGTCCGCTTCGCCCCCGACGTCTACGGCTTCCGCTACGTCAACCACGTCGCCCTGTTCATCGTCACGAGCGCGGGCGTCATCCTCGTCGACCCGATCGGGCAGGTGAACCGCGGCACGCCCGCGCTGATCAAGGCGGCGATCCGCGCCCTGACGGCCGAGCCGGTGAAGTACGTCGTCTACAGCCACTCCGCGTTCGACCACAGCACCGGGGGTGCCGTCTTCGCCGACACCGCGCGCTTCGTGGGCCATCGGAACGCCGTGGCCCCGATCGAGGCCGCCAACGATCCGACCACGCCGGCCCCGGACGTCACCTTCGACGCGAAGACGACCCTCGAGCTCGGAGGTCGCCGCGTCGATCTCTATCCGGCCGACCTCTCGCCGAAGGACGACTACATCGTCGTCCACGACCCGACGAGCCGGCTCTGCATGTTCGTCGACCTCGTCCAGCCGCGCAACGTCCCGTTCCGCACGCTGCTCGGCCACCCCGACCGGATCGACGAGCGCCTGCGGTGGATCGAGAACAACCTGGACTTCGATGTCATCGTCTCCGGGCACGCGGCGCCGCAGATGAGCGGCACCAAGCAGGACGTCGTCGAGCAGCGCCGGTACTACGGGGACCTGGAACACGCCATCGCCACCGCGCGGGCCGCCGGTCTCGCCGACGGCTCGTCCGAGATGACCACGCTGGTGCGCAGCCTCCTACATCCGAAGTACGGCGGGTGGCGGCGCTTCGACGAGTTCCTCGCGCTGAACATCGAGGGCATGATCGCGTGGCGCGCCGGGAAGTCGCCCGCGGCCCACTGACGATCCCGCGAAGGAGAGACGCGCATGAGAGACCAACGGATCAAGACGCTGGGAATCGTGGTCGCGATCGCTCTCTGGTCGTGGGGGCTCGCGGTGGCTCCCCTGTCCGCCCAGGGGCCCGAAGGGGAGATGCGCTGGGCGCTGTACGTCACGATCTCGCCCTCGTGGTTCGATCCCGGCGAGTCGGGCGTCGCCGGCCTCAACTCGTTCTGGATCGGCTACGCCCTGCACGACGCGCTCGTCAAGCCGATGCCCGGCAATCCGAGATCGGCGAGCCTCGCCGAGTCGTGGACGGTCAGCGCGGACCGGCGGGTCTACGAGTTCAAGCTGCGCGAGGGGCTCAAGTTCCACAACGGGGATCCGTTCACCGCGGAGGATGTGAAGTTCACCTTCCTCCGCTACAAGTCCAAGGCCCTCCGCGAGAAGGTCCGCGAGGTGGAGATTGCTGACCGCCACCGCGTCCGCTTCCACCTGCACCAGCCCTGGCCCGATTTCATGGCGTACTACGGGAGTCTGGCGTCGGGGGCTGGCTGGATCGTGCCGAAGCACTACGTCACCCGCGTCGGCGACGACGGCTTCAGGAAGCATCCCATCGGTCTGGGGCCGTACAAGTTCGTCAGCTACACGCCGGGCGTCGAGCTGGTGCTCGAGGCCGTCGAGTCGTACTGGCGGAAGGTGCCCAACGTGAAGCGACTGGTCTTCAAGACCGTCCCCGACGCCACCACCCGGATGGCCATGCTGCGGCGCGGCGAAGTCGACGTCGCCTACGATCTGGACGCGCCCAACGCGGTCGACGTGAAGCGGGACCCCAAGCTCAAGCTGGCCTTTTCGGGAGGCATCGGCACCACGTACCTGGACTTCCTCCACGGTCAGTGGGATCCGAAGTCACCGTGGTCCGATCAACGCGTGCGGTTGGCCGCCAGCCTCGCCATCGACCGGCGGTCCATCAGCGAGGCGGAGACGCTGGGCGCCTCGATCCCCACCGCCAGTATCGGCCCCCGAGAATTCGAGTTCATGTTGCCGCTCGAGCCTCACCCGTACGAGCCCGTCAAGGCCAAGCAGCTGCTGATCCAGGCGGGCTATCCCAACGGCTTCGACGGCGGTGATCTGATCCCCACGCCCCCGTATTTCGACCGTGGCGAGATGGTCGCCGGTTATCTGGGGGCCATCGGCATCAAGCTGAAAGTGCGGACGATGGAGCGGGCGCCCTTCCTCGCCGCCCGCGCGGCCAAGCAACTGCGCGGGCTGTGCATCTGCGGGACAGGGCGGTATGGCAATGCCGCCGTGCGTCTCGAGGAGACCGTCATCACCGGGGGCGCCTATGCCTACGGCGGATATCCCGACCTCGATGACCTCTTCAGGCAGCAGGACGTCGAGACGGACGTGAGCAAGCGCGAGGCACTCCTGCACCGGATCCAGCGAATCGTGCACGAGCGGGTGATCATCGCGCCGCTGTTCCTCTACGTCTGGCCGAGCGGAATCGGCCCTCGCGTTCACGAACCGGGCTTGATGTTGATCAATCCGTATCCGTGGTCCGCGCCGTACGAAGAGGTGCGTCTGAAGAAGCCATGATCGTCTCCTGACCTGCGGCCCCCCACGGGCCTGGCGCCGCGCAATCGCGTTTCGGCGATCTGCGAACCGCCGAGTCCGCCACTCTGGCAGCGCCTCATACCCTTCTGCGTGACAACTCGCTCTTGAACCGGTGTCCCCTTCCTGGGGAAGGGCTTTTTTCTACCATTTCGCGGGCACCGAAGGCGGTACAGATCCTGCATCCGCGCCCTCGCTTACAAGCCATGGCCGATACGTACACGATCGTCCGAGCCGACTGCTCGACGAGGAGGATCTGCGAGTGACCGGGGAGCCGGCAGGGAACGGGGGCGAAAACCACGGCCTCGTGGGCATTGCCGAGGGTGTGCCGCCGGATGTCGCCCGCGACCGCGACCGGACGCGCCGACTCGAAGCCATCCAAGCCGTTACCGCGGAAATCACCCGTGAGCTCGATCTCGGGACGCTGTTGAACCTGATCATCGAGCGTGCGATCGCGCTGGTCGGGTCCCAGCACGGTCGCATCTGGCTCTGGGACGAGACCGAACAGCTGCTGATGCCCAAGGTGCCCACCCAGAGTGAGGAGTTCATCCACGAAGTCTCGGTGCCGCTCGGCGAGAGCGTGGTCGGCATCGTGGCCGAGCGGGGCGAGGGGATCATCGTCAACGACTACGCCGCCTCGCCGCTGGCCCATCCGGTGCTGGTCAGGCGCACGCTGTGCGCGGCCATCGTCGCCGAGCCGCTGCTGTACCGCGGGCGGCTGCTCGGCGTGATCACGGCCTACGACGCCACGCCGGGGCGCGCCTTCACCGAGGACGACCGCGCCGTGCTCACGCTCTTCGCCGGTCAGGCCGCGATCGCCATCGAAAACGCCCGGCTGTTCGAGGAGTCTTCCCGGCGCGGGAGTCGGTTGAGCGCGATCCTCGACGTCACCAAGCGTTTGGCGCGGGGCGTCGACTTGCCCGCGATGCTGACGTCGATCGTCGAGGAAGCGATGCGGTTGTTCGAGGTGGACAATGCCGGCTTTCGCTTGCTCGAGGGCGACGACCTCGTGCTCGCCGGGCTCGCCGGCCACGCGGCCGCGGCGATGCCCCGGCAACGCATCAAGGTCGGACAGAGCCTGAGCGGCAAGGTCGTCGAGCTGGGTCGCACCATCCGGTGCGACTTCGCCAGCTCCGTCGACGTGGTCCCGGATAGCGCCGCCGCGGCCAAGCGGCTCGGTTACACGCATTTCCTGGGAGTGCCGCTGCAGGTCGGCGAGCGCATCATCGGCGTGCTGAGCTTCCGCGCGGCGCGCGCGTTCACCGCGCCGGATCAGGAACTGGCCGAGGCCTTCGCCGGTCAGGCGGCCATCGCGATCGAACAGTCCCGGCTGCTGGCCTCCACCGAAGCCCAGGCCTCCGCGCTGAAGGCCAAGAACGCCGAGCTCGACACCTTTGTGTACAGCGTCTCCCACGACCTCAAGTCGCCGCTGGTCAGCATCGAGGGCCTCTCCAGCGTGCTGCTGGGCGAATACGGCGACCGCCTGGACGGGGACGCCCGCAACTTCCTGGAGCGCATTCAGGCGAACGTGCAGCACCTGGAACGGCTCATCGCCGACCTGCTCGCACTCTCGCGCATCGGCCGGGAGGCTCGGCCGCTGGAGGACGTCGACCTCGCCGAGGTGGTCGGCGCGGTGCTGGAAGAGCTGAGCGTCGCCGTCGACGCGCGCGGGGTCGAGGTCGTCCGGGGCGAGCTGGCGCGCGTACGGGCCATTCGGGCCCAGATGGAGCAAGTCATCCGCAACCTGCTCAGCAACGCCGTGAAGTACCTCGGAGACACGGAGAGGCCGAGAGTGGAGATCCGGACCATCGAGCGCGATGACGAGATCGAGGGCCTCGTCCGTGACAACGGCATCGGCATCGATTCCGCGTACCACGAGAAGGTCTTCGAGATGTTCCAGCGCCTCAACGACGTCGAGGTGCCGGGCACCGGTCTGGGACTGCCGATCGTCAAGAAGATCGTCGAGGGCGCCGGGGGACGGATCTGGATCGAATCCACCCGCGGCGTCGGAACCACTGTCCATTTCACCTGGCCGCGCGCCCAGGGTCGAGGAGAGGACCATGGAACATCGTAGACCGGTCGACATCTTGCTCGTCGAGGACAATGCCGACCACGCGGCGCTGACCATGCGGGCGCTCCGGGACGGCAACATGCTGAACGAGATCTTCTGGGTGAAGGACGGCCAGGAAGCGGTCGACTTTCTCGATCATGCCGGGCGCTACGCCGCCGTCCAACCGCCGCGGCCCGGCCTGATCCTGCTCGACATCCGATTGCCCAAGCTCGACGGCCACGAGGTGCTCCGTCACATCAAGTCGGATCCCGTGCTCCGCTCCATTCCGGTCATCATGCTGACGACCTCGGAGCGGGACGACGAGATCAACGCGTGTTACGAGGCCGGCGTCAACAGTTACGTGTCGAAGCCGGTGAAGTTCGCCGACTTCGTCCAGACCATCAAATCGCTCAAGCTCTACTGGATCATGGTCAATCACCTCCCCGAAGCCCCGGCGGCGCGACCGGCGATGAGCGCCGCGTCCGCCACCGTGTAGGCCCGTCCGTGGACGATTGTCTTCGCGTGCTCGTGGTCGAGGACAACGCCGACCAGGCCATGCTGGTCGGCTTCGCCTTGCGCCGTCACACGCCGCCGATGGAGGTCACGTTGGTGGCGACCGCCCGCGAGTGCCTGGACGCCCTCGCCGAGTCGTCCTACTCGGCGATCCTGCTGGACCATCACCTCCCCGGCACCACCGGTCTCCAGTTGCTCCCCGCCATCCAAGCGCGCGGCCCGGCGATGCCTCCGATCGTCATGGTCACGGGCCAAGGCGACGAGCGGATCGCGGTCGAGGCGATGAAGGCCGGCGCCGCCGATTACGTGATCAAGACGTCCGGCTATTTCGCTTCCTTGCCGGCCGCCATCACGAAGGCCGTGAAGCAGCACGCCCTCGCCGCCGAGAACGCGCGACTGGATCGTGAAGCCCGCCGCCGACTGCGGGAGACCGAAGGCCTGCTGGCCGTGACGCAGGCCTTGGGGGCGAGCCTCGATCGGGACGAGCTGGCCCGCCGCACCACGCGCGAGCTCGGCGTGCTGCTGGAAGCGGAGACGGTAGCGTTCCTCGCGCTGGAGGACACCTCCGGCGCGCTCTGCCTGCACGTGGGATGGGGAGCGCCCGGCCTCGACGACGGCGACATCGCGTTGACGGCGGCCGAGCGCGACGCCTTTCATCAGGAGGGCACCGTTCCCGGCGCGCTCTGCGCCTCGTCCCAGATCTGTGTGCCCGTCGCCACCGCCGAGCGTTGCTTCGGGGCGCTGGTCGTGCGCTGGCGGCCCGAGGGCCCTACGCCGACCGACGAGGGCGCGCGGATCGCCGGCGCCGTCGCCAAGCAAATGGCGCTGGCCCTCGAGAGCGCCCGACTCTACGGAGAGACGCAGGAGGCACTGGCCGAAGTGGAGCGGGCGCAGGAGCGGCTCGTGCAGAGCCACACGCTGCGCGCGCTGGGCGAGATGGCGGCCGGCACCGCGCATCACCTCAATAACCTGCTCACGGTCGCGCTGGGTCACCTGCAGCTGATGCGACGGCGCAGCGGAGCCGCCGGCCTGCCGCCCGCGGCCGACCTGATCGAGCAGGCCCTCACCGACGCGGCCTCGGTCGTGCGTCGCATGCAGCGTTTCGCGCGGACGGGACCGACCGAGGAGGGGCCCGAGCCCGTCGACCTCGCGCAGATCGCGCACGAGGCCCGTGAGCTGACCGAGACGCCGTGCGTGGACGCGTTCCAGGCGCGCGGCATCCCGATCCTCGTCCGCGTCGACGCCCAGCCCGTTCCGCTGGTCCGGGCCAGCGCCGCCGCGTTGCGCGAGACCGTCACCAACCTGATCCTCAACGCGCTCGACGCCATGCCGCGCGGGGGCGTCATCACGCTGCGGACGTTCCAGGACGTCGCCGGCATCTGCCTGTCGGTCACCGACACCGGAGTGGGCATGTCGGCCGAGGTGAAGCGGCGCGCGCTCGAGCCGTTCTTCACCACCAAGGGGCCCAAGGGGACCGGGCTCGGGCTGAGCGTCGCCTACGGGCTGATGCGGCGTCACGGCGGCGAGCTGAGTGTCGAATCGACGGAGGGGGACGGGACCACGATCACTCTTCGGTGGCCTCCGCTGGAAGACCCCACGCGCCGCGCTTCGACGGCCCTCCCCGCCGACGTGGAGGCGAGCGGCAGCGCCACGCAGGTGTTGTTGGTGGACGACGACGATCGCGTGCGCACGATCCTCGGCGAGCTCCTCCAGACGGAAGGTCACTGCGTGCTGCACGCGAGGAGCGGACCGGAAGCGCTGTCGGTCCTCGAGCGCGGTGTGCACGTCGACCTGGTCCTCACCGACCACGGCATGCCGGGAATGACCGGCCTCGAGCTGACGCAGGCCATCAAGGCCCGCTGGCCTCAGCTGCGGGTGGGACTGGTCACCGGTTGGGGCGAGTCGCTCGACGTCCCCAGTGGCATTCGCCCCGACTTCATGCTCCCCAAGCCGGTGGATCTGGCCACGCTGCGAGCGGCGGTGGCCGGTCGACTCTCCCTGGTCACGCCCTAAGTCCGGGAACCCTCGACCGGCGCGCTCGTCGCCGGCCCTCCCCGCGGTGCTCAGGGCAGCAGGTGCAGCACCACGCTGTGCCGGCTCAGCGTCACCCCGAGTCCCGGTTCGAGGATCGCGGCTTCGACGAGCAGATCGGCGGTTGGCACCGTCGCCGGCAATGGTTGCGATGGGACCAGCGTCAGGACGGTCGCCCCGGCCGGGAGCGTGGTCAGCGTGTTGACCAGCGGCATGATCGATCCATTGGGGAAGCGCGCGCCCGCTTTGATCTCCACCACCATCGCCGGACCCGGGTTGTTGATGCTCATCACGTATCCGATCACCTGGCCGCCATGGCAGGTCGTGCAGGCGGTGGCCACGACCGTGATCGTGGGAGGTTGGGGCGGCAGCGGGCCCGCCGCCGTCACTTCGAGCGCCGCAAATCGCGTCGCGCCGCTCACGGTGTCGAACAGGAGCGTGAACGCTTGCTGGGGATCGTAGGCCGCTCCGTCGGGCGCCACAAAGAACGTCCGTGGCACGAAGAGGTTGTTGCAGAAGCCGAACGTCTCGTTCTGGTCGGTGAGCAAGATGTCGAATTGCGACGGGCCCTGAACGATCGTGAAGCTCAGGTCACAGACCAAGGGGCCTGACGTGATCGGGGTCACGCGCAGGAGCACGATCGACCCGCCTCCGGGACAGGGCTGGCGCCACACGTCGAAGTGCGATTGTTCGCTGCCCCGCTGCACGTCCCGGCTGAAGACGGGTGGACTCGGTGTGGCCGGCAGCGGCGCGGCGAGGCATCCGGTGCCGTCGGCATGGGCCGGTGAGGGCAGCGCCCCGAGCACGACGACGAGCGTCATGAGGGCGACAAGCGCTGCACCCATCACCGGCTCGTCCCTTGGTGTTCGTCGATCACGGCGCGTCGACAGAGATGCTCATCGATCGTTTCGAAGAATGATCGAGCCTAGCATATCCCGTCTTTCCGGACCGGCGAGGGGGCCTTTCACCCTCGAGCCAGTCGACACGTGCCGTATGCTGGCGCCGAACCATGAAGACCTCGCTCCGGTGCAGCGGGTGCGGCCACCCCGTGCCGTCGCTCGAGCCTCGGCCGTTCCGCTGCCCGAACGCGGGCGCCGACGGCGGCGATCACGTCCTCGTGCGCCGTCTCGAGCCTGTCGAGGCCGCGCCGTTTTTCGATCGCGAGCCGAACCCGTTCGTGGGCTATCGGCGGCTGACCCACGCCTGGCACACGGCGATGGCGATCGGCATATCCGACGCCGGGTTCGTGTCCTCGGTGCGCGCGCTCGACGCGCGCGTGGTCGCCGTCGACGGCCGGGGATTCCGCGAGACGCCGCTCCACCTCGGGGAGATCACGGTCAAGGACGAAACGTCGAACGTCGCCGGCTCGCACAAGGCACGTCACCTGATGGGCCTCATGATCTGGCTTCGGGTGGCCGAGCGCATCGACCCCTCTTTGGCCGGACAACGCCTGGCCATCGCCAGTTGCGGCAACGTTGCCCTGGGCGCCGCCGTGGTCGCGCGGGCGGCGGAGCGCGCGCTCGACGTGTTCGTCCCGTCCGGCGCCCCGCCCGCGATCGTGGCGCGGCTCCGGGAGCTCGGCGCCCGCGAGTCGTTGACCACGATCGACTGCCGCCCGGCCTGGGCGGCCAGCGCCTGGGCGGCGGCCACGGTGTCGTCCGAGGTGTGGGCGCCGCGGATGATCTCCACCATCGGCATCAGCGGCGGCGGGTTCATGAAGTGCATGCCCACCACCCGGTGGGCCGCGCAGCCGACCGACCCGATGCGGGTGATCGGAATCGCCGAGGTGTTGGCGGCGATCGGCGCGTCCGCAGACACCACCGCGTGGATCTCCTCGTGCACGCGCCGCTCCACCTCCCAGTCCTTGGTGACGTTCTCGATGACGAAATGGGCCCCGACCAGGGCGTGGACGTCGCGGGCGGTCTGGAGACGGGCGAGCACGGCGGCGGGATCGAGACGCTCCCCCTGCAGCAGGGTGGCGAGCTTGAGGTTCCGGGCGATCCCGCGCCGGGCTCCCTCGAGAGCCTCGTCGCGGACGTCGACGAGCACGACGTCGTGTCCGGTCTGGGCGAACAGCTGGGCGACGCCCGCCCCGATCACCCCGGCGCCCACCACCCCGACCCGCTGGAATCTCACCGCCGCACTATCGCCGCGGCCACCACGTTCGTCAACCCGCTCGGAACAAGTCGCGGCGAGCTTTCTCCCATTGTTCCTCTCACGGCCGAACGGGCAACGGGCGCGCGCCCGCGTGGAGCCCCGGCTTCCCACGCCGTGTTTGGGCCGTCGCCATCGTTGTGCGCCGGGCTAGGATGAGTCGTCATGCTCGAGACGTTCCAGTCGTCCTCGGCGGCCGAGCGATTGGGGGCCGCCGGCGCCTTCCTCGAACGCGTCGCCCCCGCCGCGCAGGTGCTGATCGTCGGCGCCACGCGGGACGCGGCCGACGACCTCGCCCGCCGCGCCACGGCCGGACGAGGCGCGACGTTCGGGTGGCACCGGGCGAGCCTCACCCAGGCCGCGGCGCGCTTCGCCGCCCTCGGGATGGCGCGGCTGGGTGTGGCGCCGGCGACCGCGCTCGGCACCCAGGCCGTCGCCGCGCGGGTGAGCTTCGAGGCCGCGCGTGATCAGGCGCTCGGCTACTTCGAGCCGGTCGCGCGATTTCCCGGGTTCGCGCGGGCGCTCGCCGCGACGCTTGCCGAGCTGCGTCTCGGAGGCATCGCTCCCGACGCGCTCGACGGGCTCGGCGGGCACGGACGTGACGTCGCCGAGCTGGCCCGGCGGTTCGAGGCGCAACTCGAGACGGGGAAGCTCGCGGACCGTACCGCCCTCTTCGCGCTGGCCACGAGCGGGGTCCAAGCGGACGGGCTCGACTCGCCGCGGCGGATGCCGATGGTGCTGCTCGACGTGTCGATCGCCGGACCGGCCGAACGCGCCTTCGTCGAGGCGCTGATCGCGCGGTCACCCGCGGTGCTCGCCACCGTCCCCGCCGGCGACGATCCCACGCTCGACGCCCTGCGAGCGCTGGGCGCCCGGGACGCGGATGCCACACCGGCCGCCGCGCCGTCGGGCGCCTCCGATCTCCGGCGAGCGCGTGATTTCCTGTTCGCGGCCACGGCGCCGCCGGCGGCGACGGCGGCCGGAGACGTGCGCTTCTTCTCCGCTCCCGGCGAGGGACGCGAGACCGTCGAGATCGCCCGCCGCATTCTCGACGAGGCGCGCGGGGGCACGCCGTTCGACGAGATCGCGGTCCTGCTCCGCGCGCCCGAGATCTACGGGGCGTTGCTCGAAGCCGCCCTGCGCCGGGCCGGGATCCCCGCCTGGTTCAGCCGGGGCACCGCGCGGCCCGATCCGTCGGGGCGCGCGTTCCTCGCCCTGCTGGACTGCGCGCGGGAGGGTCTCTCGGCGCGGCGGTTCGCCGAGTACCTCTCGCTCGGTCAGGTGCCGTCGCTCGACGAGTCCGGCGCGCCCCCAGCCACGCCCGCCGTCTGGACCGCTTCGGATGAGGAAGTGCTCGGCCCGGCGGTCGCGGCGCCGCCGGAGACCGAGCTTCAGGCCGACGTCGTGACGGAGTCCGACGCCGACGAGCAGCCGGTGGTCGAGGGCACGCTCCGCGCTCCATGGAGATGGGAGCAGCTTCTCGTCGAATCCGCGGTCATCGGCGGGAAGGACCGCTGGAGCCGCCGCCTCGCGGGGCTCGAAGCGGAATACCGCGCGCGCCTGACCCGGTATCGCGAAGAGGAGCCCGACTCGCCACGCGTCGCCGCCATCGAGCGCGACGTGAAGAACCTCGAGCACCTCCGCCGCTTCGCGCTGCCGCTCATCGAGCGCCTCGCCGCGCTGCCCGGCCACGGCACGTGGGGCGAGTGGATCGTCTCGCTCGAAGCGCTGGCGCCCGTCGTGCTGCGCCGTCCCGAGCGCGTGCTGACCGTGCTCGCGGCGCTCCGGCCGCTGGCCGTGATTGGGCCCGTTCGACTGGACGAGGTGCGTGGCGTGCTCGCCGACGAGCTGACGACGCTCGCCGAGCGCCCGCCGTCGGACCGTTACGGACGCGTCTTCGTGGGTACGATCGAGCAGGGGCGGGGCCGTGGCTTCGAGGTGGTCTTCCTGCCCGGGCTGGCCGAGCGAATCTTCCCGCAGAAGCCGCGCGAGGACCCGATCCTGCTCGACGCGCTCCGCCGCGAGCTGAGCCAGCGCGTCCATGACGTGACGCCGCTGGCGACCCAGGACGAGCGCGGGCGTCGCGAGCGGCTGCTGCTGCGCATCGCGGTCGGCGCGGCCCGCCGCGCGCTGTATCTCTCGTACTCCCGCGTCGAGCAGGCCGAGGCGCGCCCCCGGGTCCCGTCGTTCTACGCGCTCGAGATCGCGCGCGCCCTCACCGGACTCGTCCCCGAGCCGCAGCAGATGGAGCGCGACGCGGCCGCCGCCGGCGGCGCTCGCCTGGCGTGGCCGGCTCCGGAGGACCCGGGGCGGGCGATCGACGAGGTCGAGCACGATCTCGCCGTGCTGCGCGCGCTGCTTGCCAGCGGAGAGGCGCGGGGCCGCGCCCGCTATCTGCTCGAGATGAACGAGTCGCTGGCGCGCTCGCTGAGAACGCGGTGGTCGCGCTGGAGCCGCCGCTTCACCGCTGCCGACGGCCTCGTGCGGGTGACCGACGCCACCCGCGCCACGCTCGCGGCCGCGCGGCTCGACGCCCGCGCCTACTCGGCCTCGGCGCTCCAGAAGTTCGCGGCGTGCCCGTACCAGTTCTTCCTCTCCGCGATCTGCCGGCTCGAGCCGCGCTCGGAGATCGCCTCGATCGTCGAGCTGGACCCGGCCACGCGCGGCCACCTCTTCCATCGCGTCCAGGCCGACGTGATGCGCGCCCTCGCCGAGGAGGGACGTCTGCCGCTCGACGCGAAGGCGCTGGACCCGGCGAAGGCCACGCTGGACCGGACCCTCGACCGGGTGGCCGAGCGGTATCGCGAGGAGCTGGCGCCCGCGATCGGGCGCGTGTGGCAGGACGAGATCGAATCGATGCGCGCCGATCTCCGCATGTGGCTCGAGCAGACCGCGGCGTCCCACGCGACGTGGGAGCCCGTCGCCTTCGAGCTGGCCTTCGGACTGCGGCGCGATCCCGACAACGATCCGCGCAGCGTCGAGCAGGAAGTGACGCTGGCCGACGGCTACCGGCTGCGCGGCATCGTCGATCTCGTCGAGCGCAAGCGCGGTGGATCCGATCTGCGCGTGACCGACTACAAGACCGGTCGCGACTGGACGCGACGCAATCTCGTGGTGGACGGGGGCCAGATCCTCCAGCCCGTCCTCTACGGCCTGACCGTCGAGCAGCTCTTCGGCGCGCGCGTGGTCGAATCGCGGCTGTTCTACTGCACGCGAGTGGGCGGGTTCTCCGAGCGCGTGGTGCCGATGTCCGCGGAGACGCGCGGCCGCGGTCCCGAGGTGCTCGCGGTCATCGACCGCGCGGTCGCCGCCGGCTTCCTGCCGGCGGCGCCCCGCCCGCGCGCCTGCGGCATCTGCGACTTTCGCGACGTCTGCGGCCCCCACGAGGAGACCCGGATCAGGCTGAAAGATCCCCTGCGCATCGAGGAGCTGCGCACGTTGAGGGAACTGCCGTGACCGCGCTCGTTGACCACGCCGAGCGCGAGCGCATCCGCACCTCGCTCGACGAGACGCTGGTGGTCGAGGCGGCGGCGGGGACGGGGAAGACCAGCGCGCTGGTGGCCCGTCTCGTCAACGTGCTCGCCGAAGGCCGCGGCGACGTGCAGTCGATCGCCGCGCTCACCTTCACCGAGAAGGCGGCCGGCGAGCTGAAGCTGCGGCTGCGGGCCGGGCTCGAAGAGGCGCGCCAGCGGGCGGAGACGGGCGGCGCGCGACACCGGCGGCTCGAGGAGGCCATCGCCCATCTCGAAGAAGCGCGGGTGAGCACGATCCACGGTTTCTGCAACGACCTCCTTCACGAGCGTCCGGTCGAGGCGCGCGTCGATCCCGGCTTCGACGTCCTGCCCGAGCCCGAGGCCGAAGCCCTCTATCGTCGCGCGTTCGACGGCTGGCTCGCCGAGACGCTGGAGGCGCCGCCCGAGGGACTCCGACGCGCGCTGCGGCGGCGCTCGTTCGACGGCGATCCGGTCGATCGGCTGCGTCGCGCGGGCTGGCAGCTCGTGGGCTGGCGCGATTTCCGCGCGCCGTGGCAGCGGCGCGCGTTCGACCGGGCGGCGGCGATCGAGACGCTGGTGGCGCGCGTTCACGTGCTCTACGAAGAGCTGCGGACGTGCTCGACCACGGCGGACACGCTCTACGCCGATCTCTGGCCGCTCCGGCGCCTCTCCGAGGACGTCCGCACGCGCGAGAGCGTCGCGCCCCGAGACCTGGACTGGCTGGAGGCCGCGCTGGTCGACCTGCGCCGCGAGCGCAGCTTCAAGAGCCCGCGGCGCGGCAACACGCGCAACTATCGCGGCGTCACCCGCGACGCCGTCCTCGCGACCCACGCGGATCTGCTGGCCGCGCTGGAGGCCTTCGCCCGCGAGGCCGACGCCGAGCTGGCCGCGCTGGTCCAGCAGAGCCTGCTCGAGACCGTCGATCGCTACGAGGCGCTCAAGTCGCGCGCGGCCGCGCTCGACTTCGTGGATCTCCTGCTGCGGGCGCGCGATCTCGTGCGCGATCGGGGGGAAGTCCGCGCGGATCTCCAGCGGCGGCTCACGCACGTGTTCGTCGACGAGTTCCAGGACACCGACCCGCTCCAGGCCGAGATCGTGCTGCTGCTCTCGGCGTCCGATCCGTCGGTGGACCGCTGGCAGGACGTCACGCCGGCGCCGGGAAAGCTGTTCGTGGTCGGCGATCCCAAGCAGTCGATCTACCGCTTCCGCCGCGCCGACGTCGGGACGTATCAAGCCGTGAAGGACCTGCTGGTCACGCGGGGCGCCGCGTGCGTCTACCTGACCACGAGCTTCCGCGCCACCCCGTCGATCCAGCGCCTGGTGAACGCGGCCTTCGCGCCCGCCATGCGGGAAGACCGCGCGGCGCTCCAGGCCGCCTACGTCCCGCTGGCGCCGTATCGCGAGGAGCGGCTCGATCAACCCGGCCTCGTCGCGTTGCCCGTCCCCAAGCCCTACGGCCGGTACGGCGGATTCACGAAGGTGGCCGTCGACGAGTCGCTGCCCGACGCGGTCGGCGCGTTCGTCGGCTGGCTGCTGAAGGAGAGCGGCTTCACGGTCAGCGAGCGCGAGCGGCCGGGCGAGGCGCTGCCGATCTCGGCCCGCCACGTGTGCCTGCTCTTCCGGCGCTTCACCACCTGGGGCCGCGACGTCACCCGCGACTACGTCGAGGCGCTGGAGGCGCGGGGCATCTCGCACCTGCTCGTGGGCGGAAGGTCCTTCCACCTTCGCGAAGAAGTCGAGAGCCTGCGCACCGCGCTGGCCGCCATCGAGTGGCCCGACGACGAGCTGTCGGTGTACGCGACCCTCAAGGGCCCGCTCTTCGCCGTCGGCGACGAGGAGCTGGTCGAGTGGCGGCAGCGCTTCCGGCGGCTCCATCCCTATCGGTTACCGAAGCAAGAGGTCGGGGCGAGCCTCCGGCCGGTGGTCGAGGCGCTGGCCCTGCTGCGATCGCTGCACGGGCTGCGCAACTACCGGCCGGTCGAGGAGACCATCAACCGGCTGCTCGCGGCCACCCGCGCTCACGCCGCGTTCGTGCTGCGCCCGCGGGGCGAGCAGGCGCTGGCCAACGTGCTGCGGGTGGCCGAGCTGGCCCGCACGTACGAGGCCGGCGGCAGCATCTCGTTCCGGGGCTTCGTCGAGCGCCTGCGCGAGGAGGCGGAGGGGGAGTCGCCGGAGGCGCCGATCGTGGAGGAGTCGAGCGAGGGCGTGCGGATCATGACCGTGCACCGGGCCAAGGGCCTCGAGTTCCCGGTGGTGATCCTGGCCGACATCACCGCCGGCATCACCGGCAATCCCGGCCGCTACGTCGACCCCGAGCGCGGGCTGTGCGCGCTGCGCCTGGGCGGCTGGCAGCCCTGGGATCTTCTCGATCACGAGGAAGAAGAAGCCGGCCGCGATCGCGCCGAGGGGGTGCGCGTCGCGTACGTCGCGGCCACCCGCGCGCGCGACCTGCTCGTGGTCCCCGCCGTGGGCGACGATCCGTCGGTCGCGGGGTGGGAGGCGGCGAGCGACGGATGGGTCAGTCCCGTCCACGCCGCCGTCTATCCGCCGGCTGAACGACGGCGCGCGTCGACCGACGCGCCGGGGTGTCCGAGCTTCGGCGAAGACAGCGTGCTGGAGCGTCCCGACCGCGACACGCCCGGGCGCGACAACGTGCGCCCCGGACTTCACTCGTTCGGCGACGCCGACGCGCGCTATGACGTGGCGTGGTGGGATCCGCGGCGGCTCGTCCTCGACGTGCAGCGGGTCTACGGTTTGCGGCGCGAGGACCTCATCCAGGATCCCGGCCGCGAGATCGTGGAGGCGGACCGCCGGCGATACGACGAATGGTTGGCTTCGCGCCAGGACGCTCAGGAGCGCGGGGCGCGGCCGAGCCTTCGCGTGCGGACGGTCACCGACTGGGCGAGCACGACGCCGGAGAGCGACGAGAGCGCGGGGCTCGCCGGCGACGTCGAGGTCATCGCCGCGGCGGCCGGCGTGGCGCGGCCCGGAGGCCCGCGGTTCGGCACGCTCGTCCACGCGGCGCTCGCCACCGTCGCTCTCGACGCGGGGACGCCGGAGGTCGCCGAGGCGGTGAGCCTGCAGGCCCGCATCGTCGGCGCGCCGCCGGACGAGGTCGAGGCGGCCACGCGGCTGGTCTCGACCGCGCTCGAGCATCCGCTGCTCGTGCGGGCTCGCGACGCCTGGCGCGAGGGGCGGTGCCGCCGCGAGTCGCCCCTCGCGTTCAGCGCCGCCGACGGCTCGCAGGTGGAAGGGGTGCTGGATCTCGCGTTCGAGGACGACGCCGGCTGGACCGTCGTCGATTTCAAGACCGACGCCGAGCTGGCCGGCGGCCTCGCCCGCTATCGCCGCCAGGTCGCGCTGTACGCGTCGATCGTCGCTCGGGCCACCGCGAAGCCGGTGACCGCGGTCCTGCTCCAGCTGTAGCGCAACCCGTTCGGTACCACGCGGGCTCGGACACCGCCGGGGATTCGCTCATCTCGAACGTCACGTCGGGCCCGGGGTGCGCGCGTCGGCCGGCTGGCCGCCTTCGTAGTCCGCGGCCGCGTCTCTCAGCCGGACGTCGAGGTGGTGCAGACGGCTCGCCTCCGCCCGAACGATCGTTCGCGTCACCTCGCCGATGAAGAGCGTGTGATCACCGACCTCCACCGTCTGCCGCACCTGACACTCGAGCGCGCCCAGGGAGTGGGCGAGGCGCGGTGCATCGACGGACTCGGCTTCCTCCTTCTGCAATCCGACGGCGGCGAACTTGTCGACGGTCCGGCCGGACACGTTGCCGCAGCGGAAGATCGTGGTCTCCCACGTGGCCGGCACGAAGTTGACGACGAAGACTCCGGAGCTCCGGATGAGTCCGGCGCCATAGCCGTTGCGATTGGCGGCGACGCCGTAGAGAGGCGGCTGGAAGGAGAGTGGACCGTGAAAGTCGAGCGGCCAGACGTTGTCCGTCCCGTCGTGACGAGCCGTGATGAGAACGACCTGTCGAGGCGTCGAGTAGGCGACGCGTATGAATGTCGATTCGGGGCGTCCGAGCAGCGCCGAGCGCAGGCGCTTGAGGCCGCGCCGGGCGGCCCGCGGCACATACCGCTTCAGGTTCACGGTGGAGCCACCGCCGCGCCCGGCGGCGGTGTGGCCAGTCGAGGCCGGGCTCGCACGGCGACGTCATAGGTCCCGAGCGCCAGCCCGAGCACGGTGGTGATGACCGGCGCGGCCGGGAACGCCCGCAACAGCCTGGCGAGCACGGCGTAGACCGCCCGGCGCGGCCGTCGGCGGGCCGCTTGTCCGGTGACGGCCGGTCCGAACGCGGTGTGAAACCGACGGCTCGCCCACGTGACCTCGAACCCCGCCGCGCGCACGAGCGCCAGCAACCCGGCTCGGTTGGGGCGCCACCACTGCGCGGGCACTGACGCGAACCGGGCGCAGGGCGCTCGCGGGGCGAGCACGTCGAGGCGTGCGTCGACACACTCGACGAGGACGAGCTCTCCGGCGCAGACCGCTCGCATCCGCTCGAGCGCGTGGACCGGGTCCCGAAGGTGCACCAGCAGACTGCCGCAGAAGACGACGTCGAACCGGCCATGGATCGTCGGGTCCAGGTCGTGAACGGAGCACGACAGCCGGCGCACACGAGACCCGAGCGCCCGGCGCGCGATGTCGAACCGACGCTCGTCTCCGCCGCTCGGGACTTCGAGCGGGCGCCAGCGGCTCCCCCATGACGCGTCGCGCGGGTCGGGCTCGTCGACGTCGATGGCGATGACCTCGGCGGCGCCCCGGCGCTCCATCTCGAACGCCCAGAACCCGTCGCAGGTTCCCACGTCGAGGCACCGTCCTCCCGCGAGCCCGGCGGGCCACTGCACCAATTCCGCCACCGCCCGTGTATCGAACATGCCGCGGGTGACGCTGCCGTCGGGCAGGTCGATGGTGTGGTACCAGGCGCGCTCACGCGCGGGCGGCGTCGGCGTCAGTGTCGGGCTCGACTCGCGCGTCACGGCGCGGATCCGGGACGGGGCAGCGCCTCTCGGATGGCGGCGGCCGGCGTATCGGCGACCGATCGCCAGCCGACTGGCAGGACGAGGCCTCCGGGTGGCAGCAGGCTCCGGTCGATCCGGACGTGGGCGGGCGCGATGCGAACGGACAGCGCGAGCCTCCGGGTCTCGCCTCCGCCCTTGGAACGATGGACGACGCGCTGGTCGAACAGCACGAACGTGCCGGCGTCGATCGGGAACTCGATCGCGCGGGAGGTGTCGAAAGACCCGGGGTCGGTCGTCTCCGGGAACTGGGCGCCGGCAGGGGCTGGGACGTGCGGCAGCGCGCTCAGGTGCGAGCCGGGGATGAACTCCAGGCAATGATCGGCGCGGTGAGCCCGATCGATGGCGAGCCATGCGGTGAGGGTCGTCGGCGGATCCAGGTGCCAGTAGTGGCCATCCTGGTGCCACGGCACCTCTTTCCCGGCAGGCCCCTTGGAAAAGAAGATCGATCGCCACACGATGAGATCGGCGCCCAGGAGAGGCTGGACGCGAGCCAGGATCGCCGGGTGGGTGGCGAGGTGCGCGACCAGCGGTGAGTCGAGGTGACGATCGATGAAGACATCGTCCGCGAACGGTCCCGGTCTCGCGAACACCGACTTGACGAGCTGGAGCCCGACCAGCCCCATCTCGGCCGCGGAGCCGAGTGGGAACGGACCCGCGAATCCGTCGGTTGCGAGCCGGTCCGAGACCGCGTCGGCTGAGGTGATGGGCTCAGACATCGCTCAACTCAGTGCGCGGCCGAGGTGTCGAGTAGACGCGCCATCATGAGGGAGCGCGCGGGCTGCCGCAGCTTCATGCAGGAGACGAAGCGCCCGCCCCGCTCCGTGTACCGACGGCTGATGTGGGGCAGGCTCGGTCGGGGCAGGTACAGGATGACCGTGCCCCTGCGCTTCGGGGTCGCCACGAGTTCGGAGTCTACACAATCCGCCCAGCAGCAGTCCAGCGACGTCACGCCTCGGCGGCATGCCGGGCGAACTCGTGGACCCGGGCCAGGTTGACGAGAAAGAAGAGCGGCACGGCGTCCGATCGTGTGCTCACGTCGGCGAACAGCCGCTCGTAGTCGAGGCCCGCCAGGCGGACGCCCGAGTCACGGATCACTGAGACGCAGCGAGCGGGATCCACGCGCCGCCGCACGACGGCCATGTAGTCGCTCTTTCGACGCTGGAGCAGGCTGGCGGGGAGAAGATCGCCGACGCTGTCGAGCACGAGCGCCTTGGGCCGCTTCGGATCGTCCTTCAGCGCCGGCGGGAGCGAGATGAGGAACTCGATCAGCTCGCGGTCGGCAAAGGGGTGCCGCATGTCGATGCCGTAGCGCGCCGCCTCGAGCTCCTTCTGCTCGAAGGAGATCGTGCTGCCGGGGACTAGCGGCCGCAGCTGGCGCATCCGCCAGCGTCGAGGCGGCCACGCCCACCGATCGATGTCCCCGGTCAGGATCCGTGAGCGAAACGACGGGGTGAAGTAGCCGGCCACGACCTGCATGTACGTCCGAGACGGCGCCCGTCCGGCGAGCCGGCGGAGCCAGGCATACGGCGGCACCAGATCGACGGCCGCTCCGCGCAGCAGTTGGCGCGCGCCGTGGCGCCTGGTCAAGGCCGCGAGGCGGCGCCACTCACCGCCCAGAATCAGGGCGCCCCACACGGACCCACCCGGACCGAGGACACCGTCGCCGTCATGGCCGTCGAGCGCCACCGTGGCGCCTTCGGACGCCAGATGGGCGAGCGCCGGCTCCTCCATGCCGTAGGGGAGCCAGCTATAGGGAATTCCGCCCCAGCCCGCGAGCTCACGACCGATGTCCCAGGGGGTGATGTCGCCGGAGGCGAGGCGCAGCGGCAGCCCGGCTGCGTCCGCCACCGCACCGGCGTACGCCTGCTCGTGGGTTTCCGGAATGTCGGGGAAGTGGACGTGCACCAGCCGGGGGAGGCCACGGCCCATCGAGGCCGCGACCCGTGTGATCAAGGCGGAGTCCAGCCCGCCGCTCACCAGGATCCCGCTGCCCGGCTCGTAGCATCGCGCCACGGCCGTCCGGAACCGCTCGCGGAACTCGGCCAGCGCCTCGGGACGGCTGCCACGGTAGCGGCCGATCAGCTCCCCCGGCGCCCAGTAGCCGGTCGAGACGGCGCGACGATCCGGGCCGATCTCCAGGGTCGAACCGGCGAGCACGCGGGCGATGCCCTGCCAGCCTGTCCGAGCGTCGGACGGGACGAACGCGGCCTGTCCGGTGAGCGCCTCCAGATCGGGGGCGAGACTTCCGAGAGCGGCCAGCGGTTGCACTTCGGTCGAGAACCAGATCCCGCCGCCGAACGCCCGATGGAAGAGCGGGGCGAGGCCGATCGGATCGCGGGTCGCGCGCAGCCGCTGTCCATCCCACTCGATCGCGGCGAACCGGCGCTCCCGGCGCTGCAGCTCGGCGAGGGGAGCGGGGGCCGCGCCGTGGACCAGAAGCGTGCGCCCACCCTGCGTTTCGACGATGGGGCCTTCGGCGTCATCCACGTAGGCGGCGATCTCGAGACCGTCGCGGTGGTCCCGGAGCGGCTTGCCCCGATGCCACCGCAGGCACTCGACGATCCGGTCGAGAACGCGGCTGTTACCGTTCAGGCACGCGACGAAGCCCCCCCGCATTCAGCTAGCCGATCTCAGACTGCCCTGGTTGACGCAGGCCCAAAGGGGCCGTTGGCCATTACGTTCTGGGGAGGAGGAAGAATCCCGCGATCGTGCAGCGGACGTGGTCTCCGGCGGCGGCGCTGACCTTGTTGATCATGTGCGAGTTCCCGGCGGCGATCACCACGAGGCGATTCGGCTTCGGGGCGATGTACGACCCGATGCCTCGCTTTCCGAGCGCGGCGTCCTGGCTCGTGTTGTCCAGGAAGGGCGGGATGCGGATCTTGGTGAGCCTCAGGCCGCTTTCCTGGCGCGTGAGCACGACGACCCGATCGCTCTCGGAGTCCTGAGGCCTGGCCGACTCGTCGGCGACGAGGAGCTCCCCACCCCACTGAGAATTCCACTGCGGATGCGCGTAGTAGACGTACCCGCCGGAGTAGCCGACGGCATCCTCGTGCCAGGAGAGCCCCGTGCCCTCGGGGTACAGGAATGACCGTGCGCTGATGTTCTCGAAATCCACGCCCAGCTTACCGACCAGCCCCGCCATCTGGTCGAGATGGCTCACAAGGGCCTCGAGAAGGCGATCCAGTCCGGTGTGCGTCGGGTAGACGCGGTCGGGCTTCACGTCCTCTCGAGGCGGGGCGTTGGAGGCGGGCTTGGGGCTCTGGTACAGGACGCTCGTGGTGGCACCGAGAGGGATGCCGTCGGAGATGCGCCACACCTTCACCCACTCCGCGTGGTGAACCGGCACGTACGACTCGAGCTGGACGTACTGCCAGACGGCGCGGAAGTCCTTCTCGCTCAGGACATCGTCGTAGACGTGGAATTGCGGATTCTCGGCGACGAGTTTCATGGCGCTCCCCAGGGCCCGGGGTGACCAAGGATCGCCGCGAGGCGGAGTCGACCGCGGTACAGCAGCGTCACCAGGACGGCCGCGGCTCCAGGGCTCGCGCGCAACACACACGCGACGAGACCCAGCACGATTGGCGCGACGACGCGGGCGCGAAGCGATGGCCGCGGGCGGCATTCGACCGGCACCCAGGAGCCACCCTGCTGAATCGCGGTCACCGCGCCGAGGACGCGATCCGTGCCGACCGGCTGGTCGGGGAGCACGGTCGCGTCGCCGCGCGTGAGCACATACCCGTCTGGCCAGCGTCGCGCACGGCGCACGACCCGGTGGACGACCACGTGCTCGCCGGCGACGAAGGCGATCACCTCTCCGGGATCATAGCGCCGCGGTCGCCCCAGCTCGATGCGGATCCGCGATCCCGCACGCATCGTTGCGCCCATGCTCCCGCCGAGCACCGTCGATTCGATCGTCCGGTTCGGTGCGCGCAAGGCGGAGGCCACGGTCAGGATGCGCGCCGGATTCTCCTGGAAGAAACGACGGGCGGCCTCGACGAGGTGGGCGTGGGACGACGTGCCTTCCGCGCGCTCCGCGGACGTGTTCATTCACCGTTGGCCTTCATCGCCATCGCGACTTCTTCGGCGGTGAAGCCGGCTTCCAATCGTGCCTGCCGGTCGATCGGGTAGCTGACGCCTTCGGTACCTTCGCTGCCCATGACTTGCTTGAAGGCCTTCGCCGCCTGGGTCATCGCCGACCCGATACGGAGCACCGTACGCGGATCGTCGCGGATCAGGTGGCGGATGTACTCGTTGGCATACCGGACGTGGAGGATCTCGTCGGCGAGCTGAGAATCGAAGAACAGGGTCAGGTCGTCGTCACCGCGCTCCCGCATCTGGTCGACTACCGCAGAGACCGCATCGAGGCCGCCCGCCTCGAACGTCCGGTTCTGGATGGTCAGCCGCCCCACCAAGCTGTCGGCCTTGGTGATGATGCGGTACTGGAAGTTCATCACCGGGAACTGACCGACGTGGCCGCCGAGCCGGTGCAGGAGCCGCCGGAACATCCGCACGTGGCGCGCCTCGTCCGCGCATTGCCGCGCCAGCCGCATGCGGGTGTCCCAGTCGGCGTCGGGGAAATCGCTGAGCCCGCGCGCCGAGCACTCCAGCCCGTTCATCTCTTCGTTCATCTGGCGATGGGTGAACTCCACCTCGTGCAAGGGATCGTCACCCGCCGTGTTGAACATCTCGATCCACCGGTCCTTCACCACGAACCGCGCGTCGCGCGCGGGATTCTCGGCGAACAGCGTCGGATCGAGCGCGGAACGCGGCTCGGCCACGGTCACGGACGACTCAGGTCGCGAGGCCGGCATGGCGCTTGTCCTCCACGTTGGAGGGGATCTCGTGCTCCATCTTCATCCACGGCGGGGTCAGGGCTTGCGCCATGCTCTTGAGCCGGCTCATGGCCGCCACGGCCTTCAGCATCGCGCTCGGGTTGCCGACGCTGAGACGGCGCAGCCATTCGTTGGCAAAGGCCGCGTGCCGGATCTCGTCGACCATGACGCCTTCGATGACCTCGGCCGTCTCGGGATCGCCCCAACCCGTCCAGGCCTCGACCCCCTCCTTGAACACGTCGAGGGACAACGCTTCGAAGATGCGGTTCTGCACGGCCAGGCGCGCCGGGAGGTTGTCGAACATGCAGACGACACCCCAGTCCTGGTTGATGATCGGGAACTCGCCCTTGTACCCGTCCAAGGCCAGGAGCCGGCGCAAGAAGACTTGGGCGTGCCGCGTCTCGTCCCAGCACTGACGGGCGAGCTCGAGGCGCAGCTCCCAGGGCGCGTCCGGAAAGTCCGCCAGCGATTGCGCGGCGATCTCCAGGCTCTGAATCTCCGCGTTGACGTCACCGTGCAGCTGTTCCCGCCGCGACAGCAAGGAGCCGTCCGGATGCTTGGCCATCTCCGCCTGATCGGTGACGACGGTGAAGCACGCTTCCCGAGCCGGGCCGGCCCGCAGGACGACCCCGTTGCGCCCGATGACCGTGCCGATGGTCTCCATGGCCGTCAGCCGACCGGGACCGCGGGGGTCATCCCGCGATGACCGACCACATCCCGGAGCCGCGTGTCACGCTCTCGTAGCGCCTCGAGCCATTTGGACTCGGTCGACTTCACCGCGGGCACCTCCTCACGGAGTTCCTGACTCTCGCGGGCCATGCGCGCCGTGTCGTTCAAGATCCGCTCGACGATTCGCACCGTGGGACCGTCCAGCAAGACGTCGACCTGATCGACATAGTGGCGGTACCGCGCGTCCATGCCTGGCAGGATGCTATCGTACAACGCCGCGATTCGCGTGGCGGTGTCGGTGACGGCGCCGACCTCGGCCAGCAGCTCGACATAGGCCCGGGCCGGCTCGAGGCTGTCATGGAGAGGCAGGCGGAGCTCATTGGCCCGCCGGCCGAGCGCGTCTGCGTGCTGCGCGGCCTCCCAGATGTGTGCGCCGAAGACCAGCTTGACCTCCAGCTCCGGCGTGGTCGGCACCCAGGCCGCCAGCATCTCCATCAGGCGCACCTCGATCCAGCGAAAGGTGGCGACGTAATCGCCTCGCTGCTTGACGTTCAGGTACATGCTCCCTCCATCATCTCTTCTTCGATGAGACGTGCGGTCTCGTCCGGCGTCCCGCGCCGTACGAGTCGGCAGCGCACGCCGGACAGGAGACGTATCACCGAGAGAAACAGCATGAGATCGCGGCCCGGAGAGACCGCCCAGGCCGCCGACGCCTCCGTCGCTACACACAAGAGCCGGGCGCGCTCCTCGAGTCCCGGCCGCAACTCGGTGATCTCGGCGCGCTCTCCCAGCGCGTCGAGCACGAACGCGAACTTCAGGGGCAGCGGTCCACTCATCGACCAGGGAAACAGATCGCTCACGCGGACCAGAATACGCTCGAGACCGTTTCCGTTCGTGGCGTGGACATGCCGACACGCCTGGACCTCGCTCTCCAGCGAGCGGGCGAGGGAACCGTCCCGCAGCCCGGCCGCTTTCGGGAACGGGACCACCTCGCGGGTGGCCAGACGCACGGCGGCGACATCGTCGCCCAGGAACGCGTGCTTCCGTCGCGCCACGGCCAAGGCCGTCGTCGACTTCCCACCCCCACTGGGCGCGATGATCAGCGCACCCGATCCGCCGATCCCCACGGTCGCCGCGTGGATGAACAGGACGCCGGCCTGCACGCTCTGGACAACGGACACGATCCAGTCGACCACGGCCTCGCGCGGCGCCTCGTCGAGGTTGACCAGTGCCCGCTGTCGGTCAGCCGTGAGGAACAGACGGCCATCGCACTCCGCCGTCACCAGCGCCCGCCAGCCCGGCAAGGGACCCGTGGCCTCCACGTAGTCAGGGCGCCGCCGGAACCGGTACGGGCTACTGGCTGAATCGACCAGATCCGGCAGTCGCGATCCCTCGAAGGTCAGAGCGAGGAGCGGGAGGCCGGGTACCGCGGTCGCGGTGCAGCGGACGTCGTAGCCCTCGGCCAGCGGGCCGCAGATGCCGCAGTCGCCGTAAATCGTCTCGATCTCCTCGAGCAGGGGTGGGTAGTCGGAGATCAACTCCAGGGTCCCGTCGGCGATGCGAAACCACGCCGAGACCGGGGAATGCGGGAGCCACGTGGCTTCATCGAGGATCTCGGCTGAGGTGAGGTTCCAGCCGTCTAACGTCGCGGAGACCGTTGACATCGGACTCGTCGCTGAAACTACGCTGTCCTCGTCTTTTCCGCGGCGTTGGCGCGGATCTGGCTCTCCTGAAGCTGGATCTGCTCGATCTCCCGCTCGGTGAATCCCGCCCGAAGACGGTCCTCCACGTTCGAGAGCATCTCGACGTGCTCAAATCCCGTGAGGTCGACTCCGGCCGCGTTCACTTCGCCCGCGGCCGGCTGGAACGCTTGGGTCACGCGCTTGAGAAAGCTCACCGCGGAGGCGAGCTTCAACAGCACGGTGGGATCCTGCCGGGACATCTGCTTGAACCACTGGTTGGCCAGGCGGACATGCTGGATCTCGTCGGCGAGGATCCCGTCGAGCAGTTCCGCCGTCGCGTCGTCGCCCGCTTCCCGCCAGACCCCCACCAGGTGGCGCAGGAGATCGATCTCACCGCCCTCGAACGTCCGGTTCTGGATGGCGAGCCGGGCGGAGAGCGAATCCATCATGCAGGTGACGCTCCACTCGTAGTTCATGACCGGGAACTCGCCCTTGTAGCCCCCGACCTCCTGCAAGCGACGATAGAGGACTCGGGAGTGGCGAGTCTCGTCCCAGCACTGGCGGGCGATCCCCATGCGAACGTCCCACGGCGCATCGGGGAAATCCGCCAGGGATTGCGCCGCCATCTCCAAGCTCTGCATCTCGTTGTGCACGTGCTTGTGGAGACGCTGCCGCCGGGCCACCGGCGACATGTCGGCGAAGTCGGCCAGATCTGCGGCGTCGTGCACGACCGTGAAGCACGACTCGCGAGCGGGGTCCGCCCGAAGCGTGACTCCGCGCACAACCTTGGTGGGATACTGTGTACCGGCTCCCATCGTTCTCCTCGCGCTCGGCATGGCCAACAACAGCTTCATCCCGGATTACAGGGCTATTGAAAAGCGGCGTTCAACACACGGCCCCAGCGTCCGTGAACCGGACGCTGGGGCCGTGGCGTTGCGAAACGACGGCGATCGGCCAGTTACGGACAGCCGGCCGGGCAGGCGCCCCACCAGCAGGATGCGACGCTGATCTCCGCTGCCGTCAGCTGGAACACCTTGAGCAGCTCGTCTTCGTCCAGCACCGTGACCGTCGGCTGCTCGTAAGGCTTCTGCATCTGGTCCATGTCGTCCCCTCCGTCGCTTGGTTGTGGTTAACTGTCCTGCGCTGACACGATCTCCAGTTCACGCAATCGCTCAAGCACATTCTGGACATCGTGTTGGACCGTGTCCGGTGCAACATCCGCAAAGCTGGCGGTCAGCTTCTGGGCCAACTCCTCCTCGGTCTTGGGCGTCGCGAGCTCCGCCCAGACGAGCGCCGCCGAGCGATTCAGCATAACGAATTTACCACTCTTCGGATGGAAAAGTATCGCGCCTTCTTCAAGCGCCGTCATTTCCAGGCCCGCGGTGGCGACAAACGTCTTGCTCATTCACTATCTCGCACCGCAAGATACTACAGGATCGACGCCGACGCATGTCAAGCAGAAACTCTTGCCTTCGCCAGCAGTTTAGTACCAGCGTCACCGCTCCGGGAATGTCGGGTTCGCCTTTTCGTCCCGAAGAGGACCTGCTCCTCGCATGCGCGCGGACCCGGATGGATGCGGTAACAACCGCTCGCCTCCAGGGCCTGCTCGAACGGCCCCTCGATTGGGAATACATTCTGACCGTCGGCCGATGGCATGGCGTCCTGCCGCTGGTCCACCGGCATCTCCTGGAAGCGCCACCCTCCCTCGTGCCGCAGGTTGTCGGCGAGCGGTTGAGGCTCGGGTTCGAGCAAACCCAGCGCCGCAACTTGTACTTGTCGCTTCACCTTGGCGCCATCCTCAAACGCTTCGCGGCGGAGGGCATCGCGGCCATCCCGTACAAGGGACCGACGCTGGCCGTGATGGCCTACGGGCGGCTGGGACTTCGCGAATTTCTCGATCTCGACATTCTGGTGAAGAAGGACGACGTCCTGCGCGCCAAGGACGTCCTCGTGGCCGAGGGATATCGGCCCGTCAGTCGGCTCAGGAAGGCGGAGGAGCGGGCCCTCGTGGAATCCCAGCACGCATATGTGCTCGATCGGCCGGACGGGATCGTGGTCGAGCTGCACTGGGAGATCTCGCCACGCTATGTCTCGCGGTCGCCCGAGCCGGAGCGGTTCTGGGAACGCCTGTCGCCCGTGGTTCTGACTGGGACAACCGTGCACACGCTGCCTCCCGAAGTGTTGCTCCCGAGCCTCTGCGAGCACGGGGCCAAGCACATCTGGGGGCGCCTGGCCTGGATCTGCGACATCGGCGAGCTCGTCCAGGCCCGGCCCGATCTCGACTGGCCGCGGATCGTCTCGGAGGCCCGGCGAACGGGGAGCGAGCGGATGCTGGCACTGGGGCTGCGATTGGCCAACGACCTGCTCGGAGCCCCAATGCCGGAAGCGGTACGGCGCTACGCGGAAACCGACGCCGCGATCCTTCTGCTAGTGAGCGAGGTCCGGATGGCGCTGTTCCGCAACCGCAGTGGCCTGCCGGGCCTGCTGGAGCAGGCGCGGTTCCACCTGCGCGTACATGAACAGTGGCGTCAGCGTCTCCGATACTGTTGGCTGGCCTTGACCACCGTCACGGTCGAGGACTTGGAGCAGCGGCCGTTGCCGCGCGCCCTATCATTCCTTCACTATCCGATGCGTCTCATCCGGCTCGCCGGCGGGGCATTTCGGCATCGCCACCACTGACTGCGCCGGCGTCTCGCCGGCGTGACATCTACGGGCGGCCAAACAGCATCGTTTCCGGCTTGCCCTCCTCGACCATCCGGCCCTGCTCCAACCGGTAGAGCCGATCGCACTGCTCCACCGTGCTCAGCCGGTGCGACACGATGACGACGGTCTTGCGGCCGTGCAGGGCTCGCACCGCCTGCATCACGCCGCGCTCGGTGGCGATGTCCAGGGAGCTGGTGGCCTCATCGAGCACCAACACCGCAGGGTCGTGATAGAGGGCGCGGGCAATGCCGATGCGCTGGTGCTGGCCGCCGGACAGCCGGATACCCCGCTCGCCCACGGGCGTGCCGAGCCCCTGCGGGAGGTCGTGGACGAAGTCTTCGAGCTGGGCGGCGCGAAGGGCGCGCCACACCGCGGCCGTGTCGATCTTGTCATCCGGCAGACCGAAGGCCACGTTGCGGGCCACGGTGTCGTCGGTGAGGAAGATCGATTGCGGGACGTACCCGAGCTGGTCTTGCCAGTTCCGCAAGGCATGCCGAATGTCTTCGCCGTCGACCCGCACCTCGCCGCGATCGGGGGTGAGGAGGCCAAGCAGAATGTCGACGAGCGTGCTCTTGCCGGCACCGCTGTCGCCGACGACTCCGACGGATTCGCCGCGACGGATGGTGAGTGAGAGGTCGGTGAGCGCCGCCGTGGGAGCACCGGGATAGGCAAACGTCACTCGGCTCAGCTCGAGCGCCGTGCGCAAGGGCGTGGCCGGGGGACGAGGGCCGGCGGGTTCGGGGGCGGCGAGACTCAGCTCCGCGCGCAGGGTGTCGACGGCAGGCAGACCGAATCGCACCGACTGCGTGGAGCTGATCACCCGGCCGACCGAGGGCATCAGGCGAAAGCCGGCCGCGGCAAACAGACCCAGCGTGGGCAGGACGGTTTCCGGGGCACGGCCCTGTGCGGCCATCCTGATGACCAGCACGGCGAGCCCGGTGACGGCCAGCAGTTCCAGCCAGAGGCGAGGCAGCTGCCGCAAAGTGGCGACCCGCTGCCCGGCGCGGGCGCTCTGGACGGTGTGGACGCGATACTGCTCCAGGAAGTCGGCTTCTCGTCCGAGGAGCTTCACGTCCTTCGCGCTTCCCAGGCCCTGCTGAAGATGCTGGAGGCGCAAGCCGTCGTGATCATGGCGCACCTGACCCGAACGCACGATGCGTCCCCGCGTGAGACGGTGGAACGCCCACGCGGCCGTTCCCAAGACACTCGCCACGATCAGCGTCCCCAGGGGCTCGACGAAGAGGAGCAGGGCGGCGAGACCGAGGAGCAGCATGGACTCGGTGACCAGCGCCATGCCTCCCTGGAGGGCGTTGAAGGCGAACACGACCACTTCGTTGATCACGTTCCGGATCAACTGCGCCGAGTTCCGTTGCAGGTGAAAGGTGTAGGGCTGGCGCAGATACACCAAGAACAAGCGCTGGGACAGCTCGACCTGGACCCCGAAGACGAAACGCTGCTGCTGGCGCGCGATGATGGCCAGAACGACGGCCTTGACGACCCAGACCACGATCAGAACCAACATGCCTCCGATGACGAGGCTGCGTTGTCCGGGATTGCCCAGCACCTGAATGACCGGTTGGAGGGCCGGATAGTGGCTCGCGAAGTCGCGCTGGGTGAGCAGAGCGATAGACGGGATCATCAGCCCGACACCAAGGGTCTCCATCGCCATGCCGATGAAAGTCAGGCCCAGCAGGACCATGGCGCCGCGCCGCTCCTCGGCGGTCAGCAGGTCCCAGACCTTGCGAATCGTGGTGGCGTCAGGTGAAGACCGATGCGTCATGGAAATTTAGCGGGATCGATTGTACCAACACCCATCGCAGCGGGTAGGAGGGGACCAGCCAGGGCCGCTCAGCGGAGCCGCCGCAGCGCCGCCCTGAGCCGGGCCAGTGGGCCGGTCAGGCATCGACCGATCCGCCAGGTCCAGGATCGCCGCAGGCTGGCGAGACTCTCCTCCAGGTCCGCGATGCGCTCGGCGGAGGCGCCGACGCTCCGGCGGGCCTGCGCCAGCTCGCCCCGCATCCGTGCCCGCGCGAGCTGGGCGGGACTCAGCGAGAGATCGTCGGCCAACGAGGGGTGAAGATGGCCCTCCTCGATCCCCCCCAGGACGTCGGCCGGATCCACCGCGCCTGCCCGCAGCGCGTCCCGGTACGCGGCCATCCAGACGTCCCGCAGCGGGTTGTCCGTGCTTTTCCACGGCTGGGTCGCGACGATCGTATAGTGCAGGAGCTTGGTCGTTCCCGCTTCGAACGACTCCAACCGGTTCCAGTCGGGTGGGATCGTCTCGGCGATCTGGTCGGGGGGCACGATGCAGAGCTCGGAAACGAGCTGCGCATACGTGTACCGGCCGGCGTCCAGGCCGCGCACGATCGCCTCGACGTCCCAGTCGAGGCGGGCGCAGTCCAGCAGCATGACGCTGAACTGCCGGCCGAGATGCACAAAAGGACGATGCTTCCAGTGGGCCGGGACATCGGACTGATAGGTACAGAGTACGACGTGCCGTCCGAAGGGCAGGGTTCCCAGCTCGGCCAGGTCGGCGAAGACCAGCATGTCGGCGTCCAGATACAGCGCCCGACCCCGGCGGTCGCACAGCCGGGGGATCAGGAACCGGTAGAACGTGAATGCGGTCTGGGCCCGGTTCCGCCCCTCCCGTGGCCGGGGCACCGGTACATCCTTCATGACCGTCAGGCTCACGGGGCACGTGGCGTGCCGCCGGATAGAAAACTCCAGGACGCGCGCCGCCACCATCTGCGACTCGTCGGCGCCCACGAAAACCCGCAGGGGCTCGGCGCCGATCAACGACCGGGCATGGCGGGGGGGCCGTCAGCTCCGCCGATTTCGGGCCGCCGAAAGATCATCAGATTTCTCTTCACCCAGGGGATGCGCTTGAGCGTGAGCCGCTCCCGCACGGCGTCCAATACGACGTTCGAATGTTCGAACCCTCGCTCACGGAAGAGCTCGATCCAGAATTCCCTCGCTTGAAGGTTGACGTGATGGACGCCATCGTGTCCGGGGGGAGAAGCCGTGAAGACCACGGAGCCCCTCGGCTCGCAAAGCTCCGCGACGGTCTCGACGAGCCGACGCGCGTACTTCTTGTGGAGATGCTCGGCGACTTCGACGCACAGCACGAGATCATATCGGCGTGGTGGCGTGAATGGCTCCCTCAGGTCGTGCTGCACGATTTCGGAGACCACGGCGAGCCTCAGCGCGTTCGCGCTTCCCTCGATTCCGAGAATGTGGGGAACTCCCAGCGCTTTGAAGGATGCCAGATAGACTCCGGGACCACAGCCGATGTCGGCGACCGAAGCGGGCTTCAATTGGCTCCAGATGACCGCACAGACATGCTCGATCTCGTCGCGCCAGGGACCGTCCAGCGTGCGCTCGACGAACATCTGCTCGGTGTAGATCCGGTCCAGGTCGTTCAGCTTGAATCGGTCCAGGAGGCGAAGCGTCAGGGTCCGCAGCGCACGCGGGATCCGTTTCAGCCGACTGCGGACCGCACGGTAGAGCAGACGCGGGGAGGACGTCATTCCATTTTGCTCGTCGAGCCTACCCCAGGTTGATCGGTCGCGCCAGAGCGACGGTCCGTCCGCTCGTCTTCATTTCCCCGGCGGGACGGCAGGGCGGTGGAACTCCTCGGCAATACGCCGCCCGACGATCGCGTTGCCCCTCTTGTTCAAGTGGCACTCGTCGAAGAACAGCGTCTCCGGCTCCGGTCGGCGGGACAGGTCAACGAGATGGAGGCCACGGGCCGCGGCATGCGTCCGGATGTACTGGTAGCCCTTGTTCAGGATCTGCGCACCCTGTGGCCTCGCCCTGCTGAAGTAGTTGGCGGTGCTCTGCTCTGTCGGCGACCGGGCTTCCTTGGCGTAGAGATAGGGCTGGAGCATGAAGACACAGCGGATCCCGTAGCTGTCACACACGCGCTGCGACTGCTCCGTGCGTTCGAGATAGTATTCGGCCGCTCGCGGCACCTCGGAAAGCCGCGGACGCGCGAGCCGTGTCGAGCGGACGAGGCCGGTTCGATACAGCACCAGCTCGAAGAGCCGGACTTTGTCGGCCAAGGCGTGCAGGTAGTGAGTGTAGGGCCGGTGGACGAGCTCTTCGACCCCGGCTGCCCAATAGTAGTCTTCTTCCGCCTGCCCCCCGTACCGGATCGCATTGAACTCGTTATAGCCGTCGAGGAATACGACCACATCGGGCCGCAGAGGCACGACCTCGAGGAGCAGACGGATCAGCTCGTTCGTCGACCGAGCGCCCGATTCGGCGAGGTTCAAGGAAACCAGTCCAGGGACCTCGCTCATGGCATAGAAATCGATAGTGGTCAGAGCGTTGGGCGCGCCCGCATTGATCATGACGGAGCCCCCGAGATAGATCACGCGGAGGCGGCCGCTGGCGAAGTGCGCACGGGCGCACGCGGCGTCGATGACCCGACTCTGAAAGCCGAAATACGGGTGGTAGTTCCAGGCCCTGGGCGGCTGGCGTAGGCAAGCCTTGCCGAGCTGCTGAGGTCCGACGAGGCCCCTGTTGCGCTCCTCGGCGGTGTACTCCGCGTAGGCGCCCGGCCCGAAGAACTGGGGCGGCTTCCAGAGCACTCGGAGCGTCACCTCGATCATGACCAGCCCGAGCAGGATGGAGGCCGCGCCGACGACGGCGAGCCTTTTCCTCACCTGCCGCGGACGCCTAGGCGGCTCAACAGAACGGAGACGGCCTGTTTCGCCGCCCCCGGGCACTCGGCCAGGATGCTGATCATCGCGCAGCGGTCAGGCCAGACCTTGAGGAGCGGAGAGGTGCCGTGATTGGTGTTCGAAATCACCCACGCGTGGGGACCACGATGGAAGTGCTCGATAGCCTCGACTTCGAGCAGGGTCCCCGGCGAGAGGCGGGCGAAGGTTTCGTCGTAGGCGACCCTCAGCTCGAACAGCCCCTGGCCCGCGGTGACCATCACTTTCATGGCCACCATGGTCGATTTCGACCCGAGCGAAACGATGTGAAGCCGACCCTCGCCGTCGAACCCGCGGCAGACCTTGTGAAAGTAATCGGCCCAGCCGGGTTGGCACGCCAGCGCCGTACCCTCACGGCCTTTCCAGCCACTCGCCTCCAGCCGGATGAACCGGTCGACGGTTGCTTCATCGGTCGCGCAGGAGGTGAGCGTGAGCTCGTCGTCGAGTTGCTCCTCCAGACGCCGCCGCATCCGCCGCAGGTTGTGACGCTGTTTTCGACTGACGCTCTCCTCGAGGTACGTGCACTGCGGGCGGCGACGCATGACCGGCCAGATTCCCCGCGGCGGAGCCGTGGTAGACCGCCACCCGGTCCCCAAGGCCGCGGTGATGGCCGTGGTCACGGCACCCTCCGCCGCCACCTCCTGCAGCTTGAGAAATCTCGGGCCCCGGGCCTGGGCCAGGGAAGTGAACGCGCACCGCAAGACGGATTCCGTGTCGTCGGTGTCGACCAGCGGAGTGCCCAAGGGGTGGGGAGTCATCCACATCGGGAGCGGGACTCGTCGCCACCTTTGCGTCGCGGGGATCAACGGCAGGCACAGGCGGATGCGGTCGCGTCCCCTCACCGTGAGCAACGCCATGTCTTGGCGAATGTCCGCCAGGGCGAGCACGACGTGCGGTTCGAACCAGGGGTTGGGCTCCGTGGCTCTGGCGCTCAATGCGCGCCATTCACCGACCGTCGACGCGTCGACCTCCGAGAGCGGGATCAACTGCGCCCGCATGTGGACAGGAGCCCTCAGCGCTCGGCAACAGATGTCAGCGGGCGGGCCGCCACCATCGTGCGGGGCGGTCTGGTCTGACGCCAGACGGAGCGGTAACAGAGCTGCGCGACGCCCACGAACTCGCGGCCGTGATCTCCCCGCGGTCGATAGTGCGGCAGTGCGCAGCCCTCGAAGAGGACCGCGCCACCGTCGCGCGGAAACGGCATGGGCTCGCCGCCTTCGGGATCATCGCCGCCCCGATGGGCCAGCGCACTGAGGGTCTCGGGAGAGCAGCCCCGCAATTCGGGATAGGCCATGAGTGACGGCGGATCACCGAAGACCTTCACCAGCATGGCCAAGGGACAATGGCTGGCGTCCGTGTGGACGCTGATGAACCCCGTGCCGTCGTAAAAGTAGTAGGCGACCTGCGTGGGGACGACCATGATTCCGCTCAGTGCACGCAGCACCGACACCACGGCGGGGTCGTGGTGTACGGACTCGAGGGCAGGTCCGGTGGTGGCGTAGCGCTTGATCCGGATCGACAGCTTGTCCTCGGACGCGATTTCATACTCGTGGCTGGCGGCACGGACCAGGGTCTGCGCCTCCTCCGCGAGCCGGCCGAGCTTGCGATGGAACGCTTCGCCCGAGAGCGTGCACCATCCGGCTCGGAAGAACGCTTGGCGCGCTTCAGCGAGTTCCAGTTGGACCGGGGCGGTCGGGAGGTGGTGTTCGTCCGTCGCCGACCCGCCCACCGGCCGGTCAGAGTCCTGCGGATCCGACTCATACGAGAACTGGAACGATCCGAGGAGATGCAGCCGGCCGAACGGCCCGCCGTCCACCGGGGCCGGTCGGTCGACTGGAGCGAGTTGGGCTTCGAGCTCGGGGGCGCTTTCGGGAGGAACGTGCGCGGGCCCGAGGACGCTCCGGGGGATGGCCAGACGAGCGCCGAGCCGATCCCGCAAGATGAGTGCGTGATCGTTCACGCCCAGGAATTCCAACGGGCCAAAGCGGGCGCTGGCGAAGGCGAAGCGCCGCGACGAAGAGTCTCGCTCCTGCATGGTCGCCGGCTCGAGCGAGGACGCCGCGAGGACGTCGATCGGGACGGCGACGTAGCGACCCCCTTCACCCCGGAGGATCAACGCCTCGCCGGCGTGGAGGCGACGGCCGCTCGCTTGCCCTTGCCTTCTTCGCCGCACCAATCCACCTAGCGCGACGAGAGTGCGCCGCGTGTGACTCACGAGTCCCACGGATATCTCCCCACCATGCCACGTGCGTTCGTCGCGAGGCGAGCCCACTCGCGTCGCGAGAAGGTCGAGCGGCATTCTCGGAATGTGCCGTTTCCCAACGCGTGAGCGCGGGTGCTGGCCCAACGTGTACAGCGCGGACAGCTGGGCTGTCAAGCCGATCCGATACCGGACCCTCGGCCCGGGTGAACAGGCCTCGGCGCCGCGCGCGGGAGTATCCTAGGGGCGTGTCACGTGCTCTGCGCCCGCGGATTCTCCTCGTCGACTGCAGCGGACGGGCCGCGTACTACACGGAGCTGCGGACGGCCCTGGACGCCGAGTGGCTGACCGAGCTGACGCCCGAGGTCGAGCGCGACGCGGTCCGCGCCATCGACCTGGCGATCGTGAGCCAGGAGAACCACTCCCCGACCTCCATCGCCCTCCGCCGACTCGCCGAGCACGGCATCCCGACGCTGTGCCTGATGGACGGCATCTCGGAGTGGCGGTTCATCTGGACGAATCACGAGCGGTCGCCAGAGGAGTTCATCTACCCGCAGTGCCAGCCCGTCCTTTCCCACAAGGTGGCCTGCATCGGCCGTTCGCAGGCGCGGCTGTTCGAATCCTGGGGGAATCTCGGCAAGTGCGAAGTCGTGGGATTGCCCCGCCTCGACCCGTTGATCGGACGCCCGCCGCGGCGACGTCGGCCGGGCGAGCCGCTGCGTCTCCTGATCACCACGGCGAAGATGCCCGCCTTCACGGCTGGCCAGCTCCGCGACGTCGTTCGGAGCCTGCAGGACCTGAAAGCGTGGCTGGACAAAGCGCGGGTGGACGGGCGGCTTGCGGTGGAGCCGGTGTGGCGCCTGACGTTCGAGCTGGAGGCCCGCCTCGGTGTGAGGAACGAGCTGTCCGACGACACCGGGTCGGAGTTGGCGCAGGTTCTGGGCGGCGTGGACGCCCTGATCACCACGCCGTCGACGTGCATGCTGGAGGGGATGCTCCACTCCATTCCGGTGGCGCTGCTGGACTATCACGGCTGCCCGTCGTACGTGCCGGCGGCTTGGTCCATCAGCGCGCCCGAGCTCCTGGACCGCGTCCTTCTCGACCTCGCGAGCCCGCCGCCGGTCCGTCTGCTGTATCAGGATACGGTCCTCCACGACGCGCTCGAGTGCCGCACGGCCGCGATGCCGCGGCTCCTCCGGCTCGTCGAGCACATGATTCGCGTCGGCCATGAATGCCGGCAGTCCGGCCGGCCGCTCGCCTTCCCCCCCCGCATGCTGCCGGACGAGCAGGGCGATCATCACCTTCCAGAGGAACGGTTCGATCTCGCCGCGTTCTATCCCGGCCACCCCGCCCTCGCCGCGCTCGTCGCCATGGATCACGCCACTCTTCAGGCTGAGCTGGCCCATCTGCGGGTCCAGCACGCTCGGGCTATCGGCGAGGTCGCCGCCCTGCGAGCGCGTCTCACCGCGCGAGATCCCTTGCGCTGGCTACGGGCTGTCTCCCGCGCCACCGTGCCGCGCCGCGTGTGGGCCGCTCTGTCCGGACGACGCCGGGCACCGCTGAGCCGGCAGGCCCCATCGTGGGCCCGGCCGCTCGAGCAGGCGCCAGCGACGCGAGCGCAGGCCGAACGGAACGAACGCGATGGCTGACACCGGTCCGCCCGCGGCCGGTTCCCGGCGAGGACGGCGACCACTGCGGCCGCGGCTTCTCGCCTGCGTGGCCCTGACCGCGTTGTGTGTCGTGGCGGTCGACGTGAGGACTGCCCGCGGCGACGACCTACCGGATCTGCCGCGGGCTCGGACGGCGGTCGAGCGAGCCCTGACGTTCATGGACAAAGACGCGGTGAAGTGGCGGCAGGAGCGGGGCTGCGCCACCTGTCACCACGGGCCAATGACCGTCTGGGCCTTGAGCGAAGCACAGAGACAGGGCTATGCCATCCGCGCCGAAGCCCTGGCGGACGTCGTCCAGTGGACCAGGGATCGGTTTCTTTCGGGCAACATTCGCAAGCCTCGGGACCCGCGCCCAGGGTGGGAGCTGGTCAATGTGGCGGCGATCTACCTGGGAATCATGGCCAAGACGCTGCCGATCCTCTCGCGTGACGAGATCGATCACATCGCGGTGCATCTTGCGCGTCATCAGGAAGACGACGGGGTCTGGAAGGTACTGAGCGGGCCCAACACCCCGCCGCCGACCTGGGAGTCGCGCGAGACCCTCGCGCTCTTGGCCTACCTCGCCTGGCCCGAACATGGACCGGGAGATCAGAGGGAAGGAGGCGAGTATCGCCTGCACCGGGAGCGAGCGGCGGCCTGGCTCGCCCAGGTCAAGCCCTCGGACACCACGCAAGCCACGGCGCTCCGGCTGCTCGTGGAGGTCCACGCGGGCAAGTCAGCGGAGCAGCTTCAATCGGGAATCGACCGGCTCCTGCGCCGGCAGAATCCTGACGGCGGGTGGAGCCAGCTGCCGGACACTTCCAGCGATGCCTACGCGACCGGACAAGCACTCTACGTGCTCAGCTTCGCGGGCGTGAAGACCGATCGGCCGGACATCGGCCGGGCGGTCTCGTTCCTGGTCGCGCATCAGCAGCAAGACGGCTCGTGGCCGATGACGTCTCGCAATCATCCCGGAGTTCAGACGACCAGGAATCCCATCAGGAATCCGGTGCCGATCACCTACTTCGGCAGCGCCTGGGCCACGCTCGGCCTCGTGCGGTACGTACCGGCCCCCCTCGACACGCCCACGAGGCGACAACGGGCCTTCGATGTCGTCCGGGCGTACCGGGGAAAGTACGAAGTGGACGATGCGGCTCCCGACCAGCCGGTCGTGAGCGTCGACTTGCGCATCTACTGGAAGATGGACGATGAGGCGGTGGCCGACGTCGCGGAGCTCCTCCGGGCCTTTCCCCGCCTCGTCACGCTCCGATTCAAGTCCGAGAGGATCACCGACGCGGGGTTGGCGCACCTTCGGCGCTTGCCTCAACTCCGGAGCATTGCGCTCGAGAACGCGGCGATCACCGACGCCGGGCTGGAGACGCTGAAGGCCTTCACCGCGCTCGAGGATGTGGATCTCAGGGGCACCAAGGTGACCGATGCGGGTGTCGAGCACTTTCGGAAGGAACGCCCCCGCGTCACCGTGGAGCGCTAGCTCGCTCCTCTCAGCGCGCGGCGGTCCGGCGCGGCCGCTGAACGACGTAGCGCGCGCCCGCCGGAAAGTCGCCCTTGATCTCGGTGCGCTCCCCGGTGGACCACTGGATCTCCACGCGTTCGACCCGCTGGTACTCGCCCAGGCCGAAGTAGGCGATCGGCGCGTCGAAGGAGAGGAAGCCGCCGCTCGCCTGGATCTCCCGCATCTGATGCCGCGCGGCCCCGGGGCCGTAGTGAACGATGATCTTGCTCCCGATGCCCGAGCGATTGCCGACGTGGTCGCGCAGCTCGAACGCGATGCGGTTGCCGCGTGAATTGTTGACGTATACCAGCAGCGGGCCCATCAGGGGAGCGACCACGATGTCCAGATCCCCGTCGTTGTCCAGGTCGACGTAGGTATAAGCACCCGTGGGCAGGAACGAGACGAGGCCGCTCTCCTTTGTCCGGTCGACGAATCGCTGTCCGCCCTGGTTCTGGTAGAAGAAGTGTGACTGTCGGCTCTTCCCCGGCAACCACCCGTTGACCGCGTAGAGGTCCACGAACTCGTCATTGTCGAGATCGGCGAATTTCGCGTTCCACGTGAACCCCGCGAACTGGACGCCCTTGGCCACGGCCTGATCGGTGAACCGGCCATCCCCGCTTGGCGTCAGGAGAACGTTGCGATTGCCGATGCCGGGAACGGTCTGGGCATCCCGAGGAAAGCCTGCGCCCGACTTTTTCTTCTCGCTGTACGCAAGATGGCAGTTGAATCTGAAGGCATCCCAGCGGTCGGGAAGCCGGTCGCAGGCCACTTCCGGCCCCATCTCCCGGCCCCACAGCAGGGCGGACAGCGCGATGCAGTCCTCGCGATAGCCCCCGAATTCGGGAGCGAGACAGTTCGACGCGTGCCACTTCCGCCCCTGGCGGGGCATGAGTTGATGCAATCGCATGAGCTCGATGCAGCTGTTCTTGTGCTCCGGCTGGCTGATCTCGTCGCAGATCGCCGGCCCCGCTTCACGCCTTTTGGACGTGTCGGGCCCCGTTCCCGAGATCTGTCCAACGTAGATGGCCGGCCGCAGGGTGTTGCTGATGTCCGCGCTGGCCACGCTCATGGTCGACACCGTCGAGTGGGGAATGATGCCCTCACTCCGGGTGATCTGCTTGAAGGTGCCATCGCCTTTGCCGAACAGGAAGGCGTCGGGAGCCGGATCCTCGTTACCGACGACGAGATCCAGGATGCCATCGTTGTTCAGGTCGGAGAGCAAGAGGCTCAAGGTCTGCCGCCCGGCGACCCCCGTCAGGGGCTGGATTTGGAATTTCCCGTTGTCGTTGCGCAAGACGTAGTTGTTGAAGGGCCGCTCGTCGCAGTAGAGAAACGAACGGCAGGGCGGGACCCAGTTCCCCAGCACGATATCGAGATGGCCGTCCCGGTCCACGTCGCCGAACGCCATGGCGCCGCTCATCATGGCGTCCTGCTGGGTCGGGAGCCGCTGGAGATTCTCCCTGGTGAACCGGCCTTCGCGGTTGTAGATGACGTACGTTCCGTGGCGGTACGTCGAGAACACGATGTCGAGCCAGCCGTCACTGTTCACGTCCACGAGCGCGGCGTTCACCACGTAGAAATCCTTCAAGGCGGGGATGTCGATCGTCTGCGCCACGAATTTGCCCTGGCGGTTGGCGTAGAGAGACAGTCCGGAGTCCGTGGTGAGCAGGATGTCCGTCCAGCCGTCGTTGTGCACGTCCCCGGAGGCGATTCCCCTGAACTGTAGGAACGGGCCCTCGAACTTCAGGACCGAGACGGAATAGGGCTCGTCGAGCCCGAACTGGCTACCTTCCGATCGAGAGAAGAGCTTGGCCGGCTGTCCCTGGAGACCACGGGCATCCGCGGGCGCCGCGAACGGGATACGCTCGACGGAAATCCCCTCAGGCGTGGCCAGCCAGCGCTGCCCGAGCAGCGCGGATTGCTGGAGCGCGGGGACGATCTCGGCCTCCACCCTCTCCTCCCGCGTTGCACCGCCGACGCGAAACACCCGCGGCCCCTGCTCTGCTGCCGAGGCGCGGCTGAGCACGTCGAAGACCACCCGCTGCTGGCGCCAGGCATCCCACTCGAAGTAGGGCTGGCCGATGAGCCCGGCCACGACCCCCAGTCCCGCCAGCCCCACGTACATGCCCACGGCCATTCGCCGGCTGATCGACTGCCACACGATGAAGAGCGAGTACACACTGAAGATCCCCATCGTGAAGAGGAGGGGCATGGCGTACTTGATCGGCAGTCCCGCCTGCCACAGGACGGCCGTGACGATGACGTCGAAGGACATCGGCACGGGGAGCAAGGCCCCGAAGAGAGCCACCCCTCCGACGGCGAGCCAGCTCCGGCGTCCCATCTGAGGAAGAAGGTCGGTCAGCGTTTCCAGGGGGACGAGGGTGACCAGCACGCAACCGAGCAGTCCCGCGAGCAACATCAGGGGGACGGTCGTCCAGACCACGAACCACAAGTTGCGCCCGAAGGTCTTGACGACCCATCCGGCTGCCTGAAGCCATGTCCGATATTCGGACGAAGACAGGGTTCGGCCGGTCCAGTCGAGCGGGTGACCGGCGGTGACATCGGGGCCTGATCCTCCGGCGATCGGGACCGGCGTCGGCAAGAGGCGCGTCAGGAGCGGAATACCGATCAGGATGAAGGCCACCGTCAGCCCGATCTTGATCACCGCCATGTACAGGGGAAACATCGCGAAGAGCATGGTGAGGACGATGACGTTGAGCGTGGGCGAGCTGACCATGGCCGCCAGCGCGGTTTCTGCGCTGGCGCCTCCAGCCCGAAGGGCCTTCCCGATCGGGGCCGCACAGTTGACACACACGCCCAACGGGGTGCCAAAGGCCATTCCCATGGCGGCATTGGCAAAGCGACTTCGGAAGGTCCGGCGCTCGAAGAGGGCCAGCAGCGTCATGACGAGAGCCCCGAACAAGATGCCGAACGTCATCCCCTGCCGGTTGGTGTACGCCCAGTTGACCGTCGAGTAGAGGATGCGGGATACGAGCGGATCCTCGGACGGGACCTTCACGATGGTGCTGAAGGCGAGGCCCGAAAATGGGGTCTCGGTTCCCATCGCCGCCTTCTCGTTGAGCGCGGGGTAGCGCGAGCCGCCCCAGAAGTAGGCGGCGACCGCCGCGGTCAGCAGGAGGACGAGGATGAAGCGCTTGTCTCGCAGTGTCGCCATGGTCTATTTCACCTACGGTTTTTGAAGTCGGCCGATTGAGTCGGCCGATTATGACCTAACCCTCGAACCTGTCAAACCAAAATCCGCGACACACCGAGCGCCGACAGCTCTTACACGCGCCCCTTGCACGTTTGACAACCACTCGGCTAGAATGCCGCATGAAAAATCGACATTCTTCGAGTCTCGCTCCGAGTCTCGCGATGTCTCGTCGCAAATTCCTCGGCCTCGGCGCCGGGGCGGTCTCCGTGTTTGGTCTGGGCTCAGCGGCGCAGTCGACCCCTTCGAGCCCTTCGTTCTTCGAACCCGAGGTGCGGAGCAGCGCCGGCGGATTTCTCAGCACCCGACTCCGCGCCTCGACGCTGTCGACCCAGGTCCAGGGCCAGACGGTGGTGACGTCCGTGTACGAAGGGTCGTTTCCGGGCCCAACGTTGAAGGTCCGGCCGGGAGACTTTCTCCAGATCGAGCTGATCAACGATCTGGCGGAAGAGACGAACCTACACCTCCACGGTTTGCACGTCACCCCGCAGAGGCCCGGGGACGATGTGCTCTTGCGCATCCAGCCCGGCGAGCGCTTCGTGTACCAATACCTCATTCCGCCCAACCATCCCGGGGGGACGTACTTCTATCACCCCCACTTTCACGGGAAGGTCAGCAACCAGGTGTTCAGGGGCATGTCGGGGCTCCTCATCGTCGAAGGCGACATCGACGCGCTCCCCGTCCTCGCGGGCCTGCCCGAGCGGTCGCTGGTGTTCCAGCGGACCGCCATCGCCAACGGACAGGTCCGCACCCTCTCGTCTCAGGGCGGGGTGGGCCGGGGCAACGTCCTCGTCAATGGCGCCAGCATGCCGACGCTGGTGATCCGCCCGGGCGAAACCCAGCGCTGGCGGCTCCTCAACGCGACGGTGGCGTCTCTGTGGAACATCCAGGTGCAGGGACACCCGTTGACGCTCATCGCCCGCGACGGAAACGCCATGAACGTGGCCACGACCTCGAACACGGTCGGGCTCGCGACGGCCCAGCGGCGCGACGTGTTGATTCAGGGTGGTGCGCCCGGAATCTACACGTTGAGCTTCCAGGACACGCAGGGCCCGGGGTCGACCCAGTTCCAGCCGTTCGCGTCGCTCATGGTGGCGGGGGCGCCCGCGGAGTCACGAGAGCTGCCGAACTTCCTGCTGCCGTTCGAAGACCTCCGCACCCTTCCCATCACCCGACAGCGGACGATCACGTTCAACACCATCGGTGCCTTCAGCTCGAAGACGTTCGAGGGGCACGGCTTCATGATCGACAACCAGGAGTTCGACGAGCACCGCGTGGATCAGTTTGCCAACATCGGCGACGTCGACGAGTGGACGGTCCGCAACGTGGACACCATCGCCCATCCATTCCACATCCACATCAACCCGTTCCAGGTGACCCACGTCAACGGGCAGCCCGTCGAATCGCCGAGCTACGAGGACACCACCGTCGTGCCCGTCGGCGGATCGATCACGTTCCGCACCCGCTACACGGACTTCTCCGGGACCTTTGTGTATCACTGCCACATCCTCGGGCACGAGGACGGCGGCATGATGGGCGTCATCCAGGTGGCCTGCCGCCCGATCGAGACGCTTCCGATCGGTCCCGGCTTCCGGCCGACCGGTCCCGGCTTCCGTCCGAGCAATCCGTTCCGCTTGCGGCCCTCGTGTCAGTGACCCGGCCCCCCGGCAGAAGGTTCGGGGGCTCCGGGTAAGTCGCGGAGCGCGGCCGTGAGAGCGATCGCCGCCGTCGTGATGGCCGCCTTCCTTGGCGTGGCCGTCCCTCTGCTGGCCTTCGCGTCATCCGTCCTGCCTCCACCGTCCGGGCCCTACGCGGTCGGTCGCGTCACCGACGACTGGACGGATGCGGTGCGCGTTGGAAGAGAACTGAAGATCATCGTCTGGTATCCCGCGCCTCGCGGCGGACCCGCCACCCTGAGCCCGATCCTCCCTGACGGGTGGCTGCCGACGTGGGAGCCCGATCGGGCGGTGTTCGTTCGCCTGGCCCAACCCCTGGCCGCGGCCCGCGTGCACGCTCGAGCCGGTGCGCCCCCCGCGCTTTCACTCTCCCCTGGCGGCTTTCCGCTGCTGATCATGCTCCCCGGACTCGGCCGGCTCGTGATCGAATACACCACGATCGCCGAAGACCTCGCGAGTCACGGCTACGTCGTCGTCGGCGTGATGCCAGGCCGACGCCCCATCGGACGCTTCGAGGATGAGCTGCCGGAGGGAGTTGACGACGCCGTGTTCGTGGTGAATCGTCTCGAGCGTTTGAAGGGGAGTGATGTGCGGCTCGGCATGCTCGTCGGCGCCTTCGACCTGCAGTCGGTCGGGGTGTTCGGCCACTCGTTCGGCGGCGCCGTCGCGGTGCAGGCGTGCCGGCGCGATGCTCGCTTCAGGGCGGGCGTCGATATCGACGGGTATCCGCCGAGCCCTGACGGGCTTCCCCCGCTGGCCCAACCGTTCATGTTCATCTGGAGTGAAGCGGGTGAGGCGAACGAGAGGGCGAGCAAAGCCAGAAGCGACGCCGCGGCGATCGCGGCGGCCGACGGTCACCACATCCTGATCCGGGGCACGGCCCACTTCAGCTTCTCGGACCACGCGGCGCTTCCATCGAGTGACCCCATCGCCCTTGCCCCGATCGACGGCCGGCGGGCCCTCGGGATCACGACCCACTACCTCCGGGCGTTCTTCGATCGCTATTTGAGAGGGGCTGAGGCCCCGCTGCTCAGCGGGCCCTCTCCCTACGCCGAGGTCGTGCGCCTACGCCTCGCTGATCCCGTGATTCCCTGACCTCAGTTGCGCTTGGCCGCCACCGCCAGCACGGACGTTCCGAACGGCATCGGAATCCAGCGGGCGACACGGGCCTCGCCCGCCAGGATCGCGGTGAGCGTGGCGTTGACCACGCGCGGCAGCGGCATGAGATCCGAGGTCGGCGATCCGGCCGGCATCCGGCGCAGGCGGCGCACCGTCCAGGCCAGCGGGAACAGCACGGTGTTCCAGTACGTGAGCCGACGGATGGTGAACCCGGCGGCGACGAGCAGCCGCGCCACGTTCGCTCGGCGATAGCGGCGGGCGGTCTCGACCGCCGCGTCGTGGGCGCCGCGCAGGGACGCGAAGGCCGGCACGTTGGCGGCCAGGACGCCTCCACGGCGCAACACGCGGTGAGCCTCGCCCAGGGCCGCCCGCTCGTCGACTCCCGCGTCGCTCAGGACGTCCGCAAAGAGGAGGACGTCGAAGCGGGCGTCGGGAAAGGGCAGGGCGGCGGCCGACGCGCGC
>Ga0193725_1000009_pt1 | contig 70226 bp, 65 predicted proteins | sample H2a2metaG_FD_143058 | JGI IMG/M metagenome (GOLD analysis project Ga0193725, IMG submission 143058) | Soil microbial communities from a riparian zone of the East river system, Colorado, United States - H2a2 | ecosystem: Environmental > Terrestrial > Soil > Riparian zone | place: USA: East River... | reverse complement strand
CGGTGCTGCGAGCCATCACCCGTGCCGCGTGAAGTGGTCTAGTGGGGAGGCGCCGCCTCCTGCTGTTTCGCGCGGTAGATCGAAACCAAGCCGCGAATAATGAAGAAGGCACCGAGGGCGTCGAAGAAGATGCTGATCGCGCCGAAATCGCCGCGGAGTACGGAATGGCCCCATACGAGGCCGATCGCGACTACGACAAGCCCGCCCAAGATGTTCTTCATGAACGCGTTTTTGGGTTCGAGGAGCTACCAATGTATATCTACCCCTGGCTCCGCGTGAGCCGCAGCTCGGCCCACGCGACCTCGCGGGCTTCAATCACCGCGCGGACCTGGCGTTCGCGCGGCGTCAGCGGCGCGCCGCCCGTCTTCACCTCGAGAAATACGACCCGTCGCACCTCACCCGCCGAGAGGCCGTCGAACACGACGAGGTCGACCGGACTACCCAGGAAGCGGACGTCCTTGGGATTGAACCCGAATTCGGGCAGATAGGGGACGAGCTGCTCGTGCACTTTGCCGGCCGTGACGGCCAGGCTGCGTTGCACGGCGTCCTCACGTATGGCGGCGCTGTAGCGGAGCTTCCAGACGAGGAAATAGAGCCACGCGATGACGATGCCGATCGCGATGCCGAGCACGAGACCGCCGAATTCGTGAGCCATGACTGGAAAGATGCAACCTTACGAGCGGACGCGTTGCTCCCAGCGCTGCAGCTGCGGCTCGGCGCGGGCCGCCAAACGGAAGGATCCGGCCAACACGAGCACAAAGATGAGGAGCAGTGCCGCAAGCAGCCGCGGTCGCCAGGGTCTGATCGGGGGAGCGAACGCCGCGAGCCCGAGCGCCGCGGCCAGCACGACGATGGCATCGAAGCTCGCGCGCTGCCAGTAATCGCCGTTGAGATGCAACCACATCCCGAACTCGTCGAACGTGAGCCCGAGACCGATCCCGTAGAGCACGGCGGCCGCCGGTCCAGCCGGACCGGAGCTGAATAACAGGTACGCCCCCACGCCGGCGAGGAGGAAAATGCCGTAGTTCAGATGGTGCACGTGCGTATCGCGTACGTGGAAATAGATGTTAGGCATGCGGTGCAGCGTCATGAGGATACTGACGAGGCGAGCCAGGACGAAGGTGAGCATCAGGCTCAAGAGGACGAGCCGAGCGAGCGGGCGGGCATTAGGGGGGAGCATGGGCTCCCCTCAAGACTCTACGAGTGCCTCCTCGGACACAGGCCGCTCAGACAGAGCACAGCTCTACGGCCTCTTTCAGGGAGCGCAGGGGCTCGCGGGTCGGCACGAATTCGTGGGCCACATAGCCCGCAAACCCGGTATCGGCGATCGCCCGCGCGACCGCGCGGTAGTTGAGCTCCTGCGTGTCGTCCAGCTCGTGGCGTCCGGGCACGCCCCCGGTATGGAAGTGCCCGATATGGCTCGCGTGCTCGCGGATCGTGCGAATCACGTCCCCTTCCATTATCTGCATGTGATAGATGTCGTACAGCAGCTTCACGCGCGGTGAGCCCACGGCCGCGATGATATTCGCCCCGAACGCGGTCCGATCGCCCTGGTAGTCCTTGTGGTCCACTTTGCTGTTGAGGAGCTCCACGCAGATCGTCACGCCGTACCGCTCGGCCGACGGCGCGATGCGCTTGAGTCCCGTTACACACGCCTCGGTGGCATGCGCGTCGCTGCGTCCCTGCCGGTTGCCGAACATCGCGATGAGGTTGGGCACGCCATGCTGCTGCGCCAACGGCAGCGCTCGCTCCAATTCGCCCACGAGCAAATCGTGGTTCGCCGGATCGTTGAAGCCGCGCGGAATGAAGTCGTCGCGGATCGCCGCGTACCCCATGGAGCAGACCAGACCGTGTTGCCGGACAATCGGCCAATCATCAGAGGCGAGCAGGTCGATGCCGGCGAGGCCCATGCTCTTCCCGGCTTTGCACAGATCAGGGAGGGGGATGGACCGGTAGCACCAGCGAGACGCGGACTGCTTCAGTCTGGCGGCCGGACGGCCTGACGGCCGGATGGTCGGCAACGATCCCAGGATCGGTGCTGCCGCGAGACTCAGGAGCACCTCGCGTCTGGAGAGCGTCATCAGAATTCCAGAGACTTCAGGTACCGAGCGCTCACCGCGATGTCTTCGAACGGCTGCGGCGGCTGATCGTGCTCGACAAAGGCATGCTTGATGCCCGCCTGATCCCGCTTCGCAAAGATGCGCTTCCAGTCGATCTTCCCCTGCCCTACGTCGACCATCTTATGCTCCGGGGGACCCGCGGAGTCCTTCACGTGCACCAGCGGAATGCGGCCGGGCCAGCGGGCGAAATACGTGAGCGGGTCCTGGCCCGCCTTGGTGATCCAGTAGAGATCGATCTCGAGCTGCACGAGCTTGGGATCGGTGTTCTGGAGCAGCACGTCGTAGGGGACCTGCCCTTCGAGCTTCGGGAATTCGAAATCGTGGTTGTGATAGGCGAACTGGATCCCCGCGTCGTGCGCCATCTGCCCAGCGTGGTTGAAGACCTGAGCGAAGTTCTTCCAGTCGTCGAGCGTCTTGCGCCGTTCCGCGGGAATCCACGGCATGACGATGTACTCGTGCCCGATCGCCTTGGCCGTGTCGAGCGCCGTCTTCCACTGGTCGTCATTCTCGAACGAGACGTGTGTCGAGGGCGCCGACAGACCGTTATGGTCGAGGATCGCGCGCACGTCGGCCGGCGAGCGAGTGAAGTATCCGGCGAACTCGACCTCCTGGTAGCCGACCTGGGCCACCCGCGCGATCGTGCTTTCGAAATCCAGCTTCATTTGATCGCGAACCGTGTAGAGCTGGAGCCCGATCTTATCTAAGCGTGCAGGGTGCGCGGTGCGCGGTGCGCGGCAAAACGCCGTTGTCGCCCCGATTGCCGCCATTGTCTGTACGAACTCGCGTCGATTGATGGAGCGCACTTCGTCTTTCACAGCTCTCTCCTTTTCATCGCGTCCACGGCATAGGCGGCCGCACGCGCGGTGAGCGCCATGTAGGTGATCGATGGATTCTGGCACGCGGTCGACGCCATGCAGGCGCCGTCGGTGATGAACAGATTCGGCACATCCCAGCTCTGATTGTGCGCGTTGAGCACCGATGTCTTGGGATCCTTGCCCATCCGCGCCGTGCCCATTTCGTGAATCACGAGTCCGGGCGGGTTGTTGCTCGTGTACGGCTGGATGTCGTGCGCCCCCGCCTCGGCGAGCATCTCGGCGGCGGTGATGGACATGTCGTGAACCAGCGCGTTCTCATTCTCGCCATACGCGCAGCTGATCCGGGCGACCGGAATGCCCCAGGCGTCCACCTTGGTCTTGTCGATTTCGACGGCATTCTCCTCTTTGGGAAGCATTTCGCCGAAGCCGTACAAGCTGAATCCCCAGGGGCCAGGCTTGCGGAGCGATTTCTTGAAGTCGGCCCCGAAACCGGCCTGCTCCGAGCCGCGTCCCCAGTCGGAGCGGCCGCCACCGCCCTGAAACCCGTAGCCGCGGAGGAATTTGGACTTGCCCTTCCCGATGTTGCGAAAGCGCGGCACGTAGATCCCGTTGGGACGATTGCCGATGGAATCGCGATCGAGTGGTCCATCGATCCTGCCGTTCGCGCCACCGCCCATGATGTGATCCATCAGGTTCTTGCCGACCTGGCCACTCGAGTTCGCGAACCCGCTATCCGAATTGAGCAGGATCCGCGCCGATTCGATCGTGGACGCGCACAGAAAGATGATGCGCGCCTGGAACTCGATCGCGTGTTTCGTCTGCCCGTCGATCACGCGGACGCCATTGGCGCGGCCCCGACGCTTGTCGTACGTGATGCTGTGGACCACGCTGTAGGGCCGCAGGGTGAGGCGGCCGGTCGCTTGCGCGGCGGGCAGCGTCGCGTTGACGCTCGAAAAGTACGAGCGCGTGATGCAGCCGCGGTGGCACGGCCCGCAGTAGTGACAGGCGGCGCGGCCGTTGTGCGGCTCGGTCAGCACGGCGCAGCGGCCGATCGTGACCATCCGTTCGCCCGGCCACGCGCGGCCGACCGCTTCACGAACCGATTGCTCGACGCAGTTCAGCGCCATCGGCTTGAGGAATTTGCCGTCGGGGAGCTGCGGCAGCCCCTCCGCCTGGCCGCTGATACCGACGAAGGTCTCGACGTGGTCGTACCAGGGGGCGATGTCCGCGTAGCGAATCGGCCAGTCGACGCCGATGCCTTCGCGCGCGTTCGCCTCGAAGTCGAGATCGCTCCAGCGATAGACCTGGCGGCCCCACATGATCGAGCGCCCGCCCACCTGGCGGCCGCGAATCCACGAGAACGGCTTGTCGGCGGGCGTGGTGTAGGGATTCTCGAGGTCGTTCACGAAAAACTTGTAGGCCATCTCATCGCAGGCGTAGCACTGTTGCTGGATCGGCTGTTCGCGGGACACGCGCTTGCGGTCTCCCATGCCGCGGAACTTCATCTCCCACATCGGTACGTGCTCGACGTAGTCGATCTCGGGATTGATCGGCCGTCCCGCCTCGAGCACGAGCGTCTGCAGGCCGCGCTCGGTCAGCTCTTTCGCCGCCCAGCCGCCCGAGATGCCCGATCCTATCACAATGGCGTCGTAGGTCTTCATTGTTCGAGGGGATAGCAGGGTTCGTAGCGGCCCGGCACGACGCGGAAGTGCTGCTCGGTGGTCGCGCCGACTTCCGACGTGTAGTAGCCCGTCAGCGTCAACCACTTCATGCCCTGGAAGAAGTTCTTCGATGTGTCGCTCTTCGTGTCACGCAGCCGCGCCAGCTCGTAGTCGAGATCCTGGAGGATTTCCGCCTGCTGCTGGGGCGTGCAGCCGATGAAGTCCTTCCCGAAGGCGGCTCGGCTGCGCTCGTCCACATTCGCGAGGGCGGCGGTGAAGCCCTGGCGCATCTCGTCGTCGAACCACTCGGCCAGCATGACGTCGATGAACGCAGGGACGCCCGCCTCGCGCGCGCCCGGCGTATCGGTCTTGGGAATGATCAGCTCGGCAATCGTGGCGACAGTTTCATTCTGGTGGGGATTCAGCGTCTGCAGCGATCCAACGCGCACGCGTTTGTGGACGGTGCGGCCGATCGCGAGCAGCTGATCGGGGAGCGCAGCCGTCCCGGCGAGCAGGAGCAACACTTCACGCCGGTTCATCAACTGATTCCTCGTGAAGAGAAGCGTGTAACTTGGCACGCAAAAAGCCCGCTGGCCAATGCGCCAGCGGGCCGTCACCTATGTGATGTCAGAACGGGAGGCTGGTCCCAACCATCAACGCGTTGGCGTGCTGCCCTCTGAACTGCCGCATTTCGACCTGGAACGTGTGGCCAGCGGTGCGTGTGCGAAGCCTAATCGCGCCATCAGCGTCGCTGCTGCACAAACAGCCAGCGCACGAACTCGTCGGATCCGTAGGCCGCGTCCCAGGAATTGTGATTAAGACCGAGCAGTTCCGTGTAGCGGACGTTCGCCCCCGCTGCTTTCAAAGCCGCCGCGGGCTCCCGGGAACCGTTGACGTTGACGACTTGATCCACTTCGCCGTGAAAAATCCAGATCGGAATCTTGCCCAGCTTCTGGGCGAGGTTCGGCATGACTGCCGCGCTATCCCCCGGAACGACCGGCACTGAGCCGCGAAACTGCGGGAACTCCCGCACCCACCCGCAAATCGGTACGACGGCGGCGAAAAGCTCGGGATGCTGGTAGGCGACGTACCACGTCCCGTGGCCGCCCATCGAGAGCCCGGTGAGATAGACGCGACTCGGATCCACGTGGAATTCGCGCATGGTCTGCTGCAAGGCGGCGACGGCCATCTCCCCCGGAGTCCCGACCCATTGGGAATCGCGCGGCACCTGCGGAAAGACGACAATCGCCGGATAGCGCGACGGATTCTGGCGGATGGCCGGAGCCAGGCCGACGTTGGTCTGGAGCAGGCCGTCGTTGCCGCGCTCCCCCGCCCCATGGAGGAACAGGATTGCGGGCCAGCTCGGCTTCGATTGATAATCGGCTGGTACGTAGACCTGATAGTGATAGGAGCGGCCACCGACTGTGATGTTGCGGTCGAGAAATCCTGTTTGGACCTGCTGGAGTGAAGCGGTGATCCCAAACAGCAGGAGGAGCATGTGAGTCTCCGTGACCTTATGGTGGAAGGACGAGATGCACGTTGAGGCTATCGAACGGAGCGTTCGGCAGAAATCTCATTCTGAATGGACCGAACACAGTATCCCGCGCATTCGGCCCTAGCGCCGGGAATCGCGCTCCGACGAAGACGCAGCCGGAATCAACAATCCCAGCTCCGAACACGGAGATGCGATACTGCCCGAGCGAATCCGTAGTGCCCCAGGTGTACAGGGGTCCGCGGACGCAGGACGCTGCGATCGGCGTTGCCGCCGCGGACATCAGGGCATGGGACGCTGGGCCACCGGTGTCCATCGTCACCTGACCCCACAGCACCGCCTGGGTTCCCGGCGCGCAGGCGACGCATGCGATCTTCTCGCACGCGGCGGCCGCGGTCAGCACGACTATCACGCTAACAATGAGTTTCATGATCCCTCCCTCAGTATCCGTAGCCTTCGACGCCGGCGGCACGCCAATCCGCCGTGTAGTACACCGACACCGCCGTGCCTCCCCCGGTTCGCCGAGCCGAACGTGCATGACAGGCGTACGCGATCGGGGAACCGAGGTAGGTGAAATGGAGCGGCGCGACCGCATCACAGCCCGCGAATGTCCATTGCCGGCCCTCTGCGGTCAGTCCTCGATACCAATCCGTGAGATCGGCGCTGAGAAACCTGCGAAATCGGGGCGTGATTGGCGCGCTGTCCGGCTTCGCCGCGATCGCGCGGAGCAATGCTGGAATCTCCGCCGGCGGTTGCCTGCCGCCCGTGGCCGTAACGAGGTGCGGCGCCTGCAGCGTGGGATCGATCATGCCGGCCACTCCGTAGGCGATTCCGCCGACCTGCGCCTCGGCGAGATTCGCCAACACGATGACCGTCAGACCGGACTTGGGATAACGCGCGATCGCGGTCTTGAAGCCCTGCCAGCTTCCCGTGTGCGATATGCGTCGTTGGTCCCGCTGCGGGAGGAGAAACCAACCGAACCCGTACGGATACGTCGCCCCGTCGCTGAGCCGCACCGGCGTCCACGCCGTATCGAGCGCGGCCGGGCTCGGCATTCGGGCGTGATTCAGGGCGATCGCCCAGCGCGTCAGATCGCGCACGGTAAAGTAGAGCGCTCCGTCGGCCGTCGTGTTGAGCATCGGCGCCACCCACTCCTGATTCTTCAGCGTGCCGTCCACCAGGCGGTAGCCGGCCGCCCGATTCGGCACGATGTCGGCTTCCGAGATGACGCGGGAATCGCGCATTCCCAGCGGCCCGAAGACCGAATCGCGCAGCAAATCGCCGTAGAAGCGACCGGTCACGCGATGAATCAGCGCACCCAGCAACACATACCCGGTGTTGCTGTAGCTCCAGCGCTCGCCCGGCCGGAAATCGAGCGGCCGCGCGGCTGCGAATTTCACGAGCTCGTCTTCCGTGTAGTCCTTGCGGTAGTCGAACGTCGAATCGGTGTACTCTGCCACGCCGGCGGTGTGGGTCAACAGGCGCCGGACCGTGATCTCCTGCCACACCCCTGCCCCCTCGGGAAACCAGCGCACGATCGAGTCATCGAGGCGAAGGCGGTGGTTATCGACCACCATTTCGACGAGCGCGGCCGTGAACTGTTTGCCCATCGATCCCGACTGATACACGGTGCTGTCGGACGCCGGCACGCGCAGCTCGACGTTCGCGAAACCGTACCCGCGCGAGAGCACCACGCGGTCGCCGCTGAGCACGGCGACGGAGAGCCCCGGAATGTGCTGGCGCTCCATCTCGGCTTGGACAAAGCGATTGATGGAACCTGTATCCTGCGCGATGAGCAGCAAAGACAACAGGAGGGTGGTCACTTGGCGTCGTGCATGCCCCAGACCGACCGGAAGACGTCGCTGATTTCGCCCAGCGTGGCGCGCGCGCGCACGGCGTCGAGAATCGGCTCCATCAACGGGGCGGCGGACTCGCGTGCGGCTGACTCGAGTGCGCCCAAGGTCCGCTGCACTCCACCCCCGTCTCGCTTCTCCCGAAGTGCGGCCACGCGCTTCCGCTGTGCCTCGGCCAGCGTCGAGTAGTCGGGCGCGGGAATCGGCGGGAGCGGCTCTGCGGTGACGTACTCGTTCACGCCCACGACGACCTGCTCGCCCGCCTCGATCTCACGCTGTTGCTTATACGCACTACGCGCGATCGCTTCCTGAAAGAATCCCCGTTCAATGGCTTTGACAGATCCTCCCCCAACCTCCACCTCCTCCACCAGCTGCCTCGCAGCCGCTTCGATCTTCTCAGTCAGACTCTCCACGTACCAGCTGCCGCCAAGCGGATCGACCACGTCCGGCACGCCCGTTTCGTGGGCGAGCAGCTGCTGGGTTCGGAGCGCCAATGTCGCGCTGCGCTCAGTGGGCAGCGCCAGCGCTTCATCGTACGAGTTGGTATGGAGCGACTGCGTGCCGCCCAGCACGGCGGCCATCGCCTGAATCGCGACCCGCACCACGTTGTTGAGCGGCTGTTGCGCGGTGAGCGTCGCGCCACCGGTCTGCGTATGGAAGCGGAGTCGGGCGGCAGCGTCCGAGGCGTTGAACTTCTCTTTCATCAAGCGATACCAGAGCCGGCGGGCGGCGCGGAACTTGGCGATCTCCTCGAACAAATCGGTATAGGCGGCAAAGAAGAAGGAAAGCCGGGGGGCGAAGTCATCGACGCGGAGCCCCGCGGCCTGCGCGCGCCGCACGTATTCGAGCGCGTTGGCGAACGTGAAGCCCAGCTCCTGCACCGCGGTGGCGCCCGCCTCGCGCATGTGGTAACCCGAGATCGAAATCGGGTTGAAGCTCATCTTGGCGCGCGACGTGAACCGAAAGATGTCCGCGACGAGCCGCAGCGAGGGCTCGGGCGGATAGATGTACGTGCCGCGCGCGATGTATTCCTTGAGGATGTCGTTCTGCAGCGTGCCCTGCAGCTTGACGAGCGGGACGCCTTGCTCTTCGCCCACCACGACGTACATCGCGAGCAGGATCGCGGCGGTCGCGTTGATCGTCATGGACGTCGAGACCTTGTCGAGCGGAATGCCGTGGAACAGCCTCTCCAAGTCGTCTACGCTGTCGATCGCCACGCCCGCCCTTCCGACTTCCCCTTCCGCCATGCGATGATCGGAATCGTAGCCCATCTGCGTGGGGAGATCGAACGCGACCGACAGGCCGGTCTGTCCGGCGTCCAGCAGGTGACGAAAGCGCGCGTTCGTCTCTTCGGCCGTGCCGAAGCCCGCATACTGGCGCATCGTCCACAGCTTGCCGCGATACATCGTGGGATAGATGCCGCGCGTGAACGGCGGATCGCCCGGCGCGCTCTGGTCTGTCACGGGTCGTTCCAACCAATCCTGATTCATCGCGCGGACAGCACCGAGCGTGCGTATGCCACGTCGTGCTTGGAGCCGATGATCAGTGGCGTACGCTGGTGGAGCTCGGAGGGTTTGATATCCAGAATGTCGCGCGCGCCATCGATCGCCGCGCCGCCTGCCTGCTCCACGACGTAGGCCAGCGGCGCCGCTTCGTACAGCAGTCGCAGCTTGCCCTGCGGCGAAATCGTATCGGCCGGATACAGAAAGACGCCGCCGGACATCAGGTTGCGGTGGATGTCGGCGACGAGCGAGCCGATGTAGCGCGCGTTCTTCGCCTCGACCCGGCCACCATCGCCGTTCTTGAACGCCCCCACGACCCGCTGGATGCCCGGGGCCCACTTGTTCCAGTGGCTCTCGTTGACGCTGTAGTACTGGCCCACGTCGGGCGAGCGGATGTCGGGGTGTGACAGCAGAAACTCGCCGATCGTGGGATCGAGCGTGAAGCCGTGGACGCCCTGCCCCGTCGTGTAGACGAGCATCGTGCTGGAGCCGTACAGGATGTACCCGGCGGCGATCTGCGCGCGGCCTTTCTGCAAACAGTCGGCGAGCGTACCCGGACCTTTCTTGGTGGCGCTGCGCCGATGAATCGAAAAGATCGTGCCGATGGACACGTTGACGCCGATGTTGGTCGAGCCGTCGAGCGGATCGTACATCAGCACGTACTTGCCGCCGCGCCGGTCCTCGCGCACTTGCACGGGAATCGGGTGCTCGTCCTCCTCGGATGCGACGACGCACACCCGGCCCGTGTGCTCGACCGCGTGGCGCACGGTCTCGTTGGCGAATAAATCCAGCTTCTGCTGGACCTCGCCCTGCACGTTGATCGTGCCAGATTCGCCAAGGATGTCGGTCAGGCCGGCGCGCCGCACCTGCCGCGAAATGATCTTCGCGGCCAGACACAGATCATAGAGCAGGTTGGAGAGCTCCCCGGTCGCTTCCGGGTGGAGCCGCTCCTGCTCCATGATGAATCGCTCAATCGTGACGACCGACGTCGGTGATTGCGATCGTGCCATGACTCGAGACGGTGAAGGTGATCGTGCCCCGCTGATCGGTCCGGAGCACGGTGACGCCATGTCCTCGCAGCCGCGCGAGCGTCTCCGGCGCGGGATGTCCGTAGCGGTTCTTCGCTCCGACGCTGATGACCGCCTCGGCCGGCTCCAGCTCGTCGAGCCAGCGGTCGGACGTGGCGCCGCGGGACCCGTGATGCCCGACCTTCAGCAGCGTCACATGCCCCACGCGTCCCGCGAGATGCGCTTCGGTCGGCGTTCCCGCGTCCCCCGCGAACAGCAACCGCGTGGTGCCGTAGGTCACGAGGAGCACGACCGATTCCTCGTTGATGTCCGTCTGGCTGGCCGCCCAGGCCGAGTCGGGACTCAGCACGTCGACCGTCACGCCATCCAGCTCCAACCGATCGCCCCGGCGCGCCGGACGCCACTCGGCGCCATCGCTCTCGACGGCGCTGAGGAATCCAAGATAGCCCGCATCGGGCACCGGCTGCCCCGGCTCGAGGACAAAGGCCGGATCGAACGCGTCGAGCACGGCGGGCAAACCGCCGAAATGATCGAGATGGGCGTGCGTGGCCACGATCGCCGCCAGCCGCGTAGCCCCTGCCGTGCGCAGGAACGGCACCACGACACGGCGGCCGGCATCTCCCTGTGGTCCCCGGGGCCCGCCATCGATCAGGAGCCACCGCCCCGCCGGACTGCGCAACGCGATCGCGTCACCCTGGCCGACGTCAAGGAAACTTACGGTAAGACAATGACAGTCTGAAAGGCGTGTATAGGCGTGGAAAAGCGTGGTCCACGAGATGAGCGTGGCGACGAACCCAACCCGCGCCGCAATCACCCAGCGATGGCGCGGCGAGTTCCACAGCCACCAAGCCACGACCAGAATCCCGACCCATAGGGCCGCCGCGCGCGGGCCCGCAATCATGATGAAGTGGCCGCCGGGGAGCGCGGCGGCGGCCCTGGCGACCACGTCGAGCAATGCCAGGCACAGTCCCGCGCCGGCCGCGAGCCAGCTGGAGGACAGCAGCAACGCGACCATGAGTCCCGGCACGGCAAGGCCCGCGAGCGGAATGGCGGCGAGGTTCGCGACCACGCCGATCGGGGCGACGGTGCCAAACGTGTAGGCCGTGATAGGCGCGGTGAGCAGCGTCGCCGCCGCGGCAGGCGCGAGCAGCCGGACTGTCCTGGGGAGGCGCTCGGTCGCCCGCCCAGCCCAAATCACCGCCGCGACCGCGGCCACCGACAGCCACGCGCCGACCGACTGCACTGCCCAGGGATCGCCGAGCATGACGCAGAGTGCGGCGAGCGCGACCAGTCCCCGCGGTGCGACCACGCGCTGGCGCAGCTTCGCGACGTCGAGCGCTACGAGCATCGCCGCCGAGCGCGCCGCAGGTGCGGGAATGCCGAGCACCCAGACGTAACCGAGCATGACGACGGTCCCCGCCGCGAAGCGCGCCCGCGGGCCGAGCCGCAGCCGCATGAGGAGCACGTTCAGCCACGCGGCGAAGAACCCGACGTGCAATCCCGAGATCGAGAGAAGGTGCGCAAGCCCAGAGCGCGTGTAGCGCTCGCGCAGCTCGGCGTCGAGCTCGGCGCGCCGCGCGATGACGAGCGCGTCTACCAGCGGCGCGCGGGTGCCGAACAATCGCCGGCTGCGCTCCGCGATGCGGTCGCGCAGCGCGCCACGCCCCTGCGGAACCGCGTCGAGCTGGCGCACCCGCCGGGCGACGAGAATGCCGCGCTCGCTTTCACCGAGAAATCGTCCCGCGACGACCCAGGTCGTGCCGCCGTGCGCCGGATGACCTTGCGGCCACCGAATGGTGAGCGCGCCGCCACAGGAACCGGCACGCACCGCGCCGTCGGCTATGCCGCCGGTTGCTGAGACGGGGTCGGTGAGCTGGACAATGACGGAACGGGTCTCGTTCGCCCCGGGGCGCGGCCCCGGGGCACCCCACCCGCTCCACCGTCCCGCGCAGGAGGCGCGCTGTTCACGCAGCGCCGCGCCGCCCCACAAGGCTCCTGCCACGAGCATCACGCCGAACGCCGCGCCAAGCGGCGCACGACGTTGCAGCAGCAACGCACCCAACAGGACGCACCACGCCGTAACACGCAGTTCCACGCCGTTCAACGCCGTGAAGAGCCCGGCGCCAAACGCAATTGTGAGGTAGAGGATCGGCGGGCGCACCGCCGACCTAGGTTACAACTGAGTGGGTTTTGCTCCGCAGCGCGGCGCGAGGGCGACCTTTTTGAAGGCCTCCAGCAACGCGACGTCGAGTTTCGCCTTCTCCCCATCGCTCGCGAGCGACAGCTCGGTGAGGATCTCGCCCTGGCGGGTCGAGACGTAGTGCGGGGTCAAGTGATTCAGGGCGAAGACCACTACGTCGCTGCGACAGATGTCGCAGCCACAAAACTTCGGAAACCCGTCGCGCAGGCTCTTGTATTCTCGCTGCACGACTTCCAACGTCAGGTTGGTTACTGCCATGTGGCCTCACCCCCTGACCTGCCTGTAACAGCAAAGTCCTCAAGGGGCCAGGCAGTGAACGTCGACCCGGTCGTCCCGGTGAGTCGCACGCGCCGATAAGTGCCGATCCACTCCGGCGGACCATCGAGCAGCGCGATCTTGTTAGTACGCGTACGCGCCTGCAGCAACGCGCCGCGCTTCGCTTGTCCCTCGACCAATACTTCGTGCGTCGTCCCGATGAGCCCGACGTTCTTCTGCTTCGCGACGCCCCGCACCAGCGCGATGAGGCGGCCGATCCGCTCGGTCTTGATCTCTTCGGCGACGTGATCCTTGATCCGCACGGCGGGTGTTCCCTCGCGAACCGAGTACTTGAACGTGTAGGCGTCGTCGAACCGGACCTGCTCCACCAGCGACAGGGTCTCCTGGAACTCCGCTTCGGTCTCGCCCGGGAATCCCACGATGATGTCGGTCGAGAGCGAAATGCCCGGCACGGCCGCGCGCAGCGCGGCCACGACCTCGAGATAACGGTCCCGGTCGTAGCGGCGCAGCATGCGCTTGAGCGTGCTCGAGCTGCCGCTCTGCACCGGCAGATGCACGTGCTCGCACACCGCCGGCGTCTCGGCCATTGCCGCGAGCACCGGTGGCGTGAAGTCGGTCGGATACGGCGACGTGAAACGCACGCGCCGGATCCCGACCACGCCGCCCACCGCGCGGAGCAGATCGGCGAAATCGTGCTCGCCGTCGTGATAGCTGTTGACGGTCTGGCCAAGCAGCGTGACCTCCGTCGTGCCGTTGCCTGCGAGGTTTACGACCTCATGCACGACGTCGGCCAACTTGCGGCTGCGCTCCGGCCCGCGCGTCATCGGAACAATGCAGAAGGTGCACCGATAATCGCAGCCACGTTGCACCGTGACGAACGCCGAGATCGGATTGCCGCGGACGGCGTCGACGTCTTCGTAATGTTCCCATCCTTTGAACTCGACGTCCGCCGCGCGCTCGCCGCCCCTGGCCTGCGCAATCAACTCGGGCAAGCCACGATAACCGTCAGGGCCGATCACCAGATCGACCTGCGGCACACGCTCGAGCAGCTTGGGGCCGAGACGTTGCGCCATGCAGCCCACCACACCCAGCACGTCACCTGGGCGCTTGTAGCGTTTCAGCTCTCCCATGCGTCCCAGAACCCGCTGCTCCGCGTGGTCGCGCACCGCACACGTGTTCACGAGCAGTACGTCCGCCTCGGCGGGATCGTCCGTGCGCACGTAGCCCTCACGGCCCAGGACGCCGAACATCAGCTCGGAGTCCGAGACGTTCATCTGGCAGCCGTAGGTCTCGATGTAAACGCGGCGCATCGCTAGTTGACGGTCACCTCGAAGCGGGGACGCCCGTCCCACAGGTCCGTATCAAGATAGACGCTCAGATAATCCTCCGTCATCACCTCGACCTGGCCCTTGAGGCGGCCTGTGACCACGCCATCAGCCGTTTGCCCGCTGCGGCGCAGGCGATGCGCGGCGGCCTTCGCTTCTCCCACGTCGCGTAGCTCCCTGGCCCGCTCGCGAATGACCTGGGGGGGGACCTGCCTCGGCAGCCGCGCCGCCGGCGCATCGCGCCGAACGGAGAAGGGAAACACGTGGAGGTATGTGAACGGCAAGGCGTGTAACAGCGTGAGTGAAGCGTGGTGATCGGCGTCGGTTTCGCTCGGAAATCCCGCGATGACGTCGGCGCCGAGGCCCAAGACCGGGAGGCGCTCGGCGAGCCATTCGATCCGCGCCCGGTAGGACTCGGCCGTGTACCAGTGGCGGCCCATGCGCTTCAGCACGCGGTTTGCACCCGACTGCAACGGGGCGTGGAGGTGCGCCGCCAAATGGCGAGGTGCTTCGATGAGAAGCCGGGCGAGCGTGTCGTCGACCTCGGTGGCTTCGACGCTGCCGAGGCGAAAGCGGACAGTGGGGACGGAGTCGATAAGGGCTTCGAGAAGCAGACCCAGGGTCTGTTGGTTCCGGAATCCGTCTTGCCCATACGTCCCAATGTGCACGCCGGTGAGGACGATCTCGGCGTGGTGCTCAGCGAGCGACCGTGCTTCCTCTATGAGCTCATCTACAGGCCGCGAGCGATTGCTGCCGCGCGCGAGGGTCGTCGCGCAGAACGTGCAGTGCTCGTCGCATCCGTCCTGGATTTTCAATAACGCACGGGATTTGGTTCCGAGTAGGGGCGCAGCATGCTGCGCCCCTACATCATCGATTCCCGCCGCGCGCAACACCGTAGCCGGTTCCGCGTTCGCCACCACGGCTCGTACACCCGGCAACGCCGCGATGACACCGTTGTCGAGCGCCGCTGCGCATCCCATCACGATGGTCTGTGCGTGGCCGCTTTTCGCAACATGGCGGACCAGGCGCCGCAATTTGACTTCGCTTTCGTTCGTGACGGTACAGGAGTTGATGATGGCGAGATCGGCGAGGGCGGGATCATCCACCACGACGGCACCGTTCGCGTCGAACGCCTCGCGCACGCGCTCGGTGTCGTACTGGTTGGCCTTACACCCGAATGTGTGGAAGTAGACGTTCACGGCCGCACGGTCAGCCCCACTAGAACCGTCCAGACGCGCTCGCTGAGTCCCAAGCCCGTGCGCTGCAGCCGCTCGAGCCCGATGTCGAGGCGCCCGCGGCCGCCGGAGAATTGCCGGCCGAGTCCGGCCGAGTATCCGACCTCGGTCGGTGCCTTGCCCACGCCGAACGGCAGCTGCCCGCCGCGCGCGCCCAGACGGAACGGCGATCCCGGCGATCCGATTTCCGCGCCGAATGACCAGTTGAACGTGTCGTGCGAATTGGGGACTGCCTGCACCGCCCCCCAGTTGCGCCACGACACGGTGCCCGCCACCGTCGCCTGTGCACCGGCGCGCCATTGCACGCCGGCGCCGTACATCAGCGGCAGATCATTCTCGGCCACGGTGATGCCGCCGACATCGGCGCGCAGCTTGGAGTCGGAACGGAACCATCCCGCAACCCGCAGGTCGGACGTGACATCGAACAACAGGCTGGCCGAGCCGCCCACTCCGCCATAGGCCACTTCGTCCCGCGCGGTCGTCGTGCGGTACAAGGAGTCGGCAAAGGAGCGCGTGGCGACGACACGCGTCGAGCCCGTGAGCCGATGCAGCCCAAGTCCCAACGCGAGCCGGTTGTTTAGCCTGGCGGCGACGGCGATCCGCAGATCGGAGACGGCGCCATCGCTCACGATTTGATCGGTGATCGGCTGCGGCACCCCGCGCAGATCGATCGTGTCCTGGATGACGACGCCGAAGGAGCGGTCGAGGTAGGTCGTGAAGCCGCCGCCCACAACGATGCGGCGCGTGACGGGCCCGGTGATCACCATCGCCGGGAAGCGAGTCCCGCGCAGCGACGACTGCAGGCCACCGGCATCGACGGAGCGCCACGACGCACCGCTCGTCACGCTCGCGCTCATGCGCCGCACGTCCGCCAGCACCGCGTCCGTCAGCGGCGAAAAGGCGTCGAACGGCGCGAACGCACCACCGGTGCTCCTCGCCCGCGCGCTCTCCCATTTACCGGGTGTTCCCAGCCCTCGAATACCGAACTGAGAGTCTTGGGCGGCGAGCTGACCTGTCGGCCAGACTGCCGCCAGCAACGTCAGAGCCACGATGGCAACGGCCGTCCGGCCGTCCGACCGTCGGACCGTCATTAGAGCACCCCAAACCTAAAGCGCTTGACGTACGTCACGTGAAGCGTCGGCCGAAATGCCGGCGCCCGGGACGAATAGAACCGCATCTCGGTATACGACGTCGCCTCCGGTGACTGCCCCATGATGAACGCGGTCACCAACGTCGTATCCAGCGACCACGCCCGGACCATGGTGGTGAGCTCGATCCGGACCGTGTCCGCGGATCCGATGCGTATCGTCGTCGTTCCGGAGAGATCCGAGTTCTGGCTCAGCGGAGATTTCGCGCCGAGATCCGCAGCGATGGCGCGCGCCAGGACCTGGAAGGAATCACTCGGCGCGCCCGGCACCGCATTCACAGGAACGAGCACGAGGGTCGCCCGCACGACGTCGATAGAGTCATGCAGAAACGCGGGCAGCGCGACGCGCAGCAGCGCCCGCGCCGAGGGCACACCACCGACGGCCAGATTGGAGTCGAGCGCCGGCGTTGGTGGGTTGAAAACAAAGTTGTGGAAGCGGGCAGCGGGGACTCGATTCGCGGTTACGACGCTGTCCGGTGTCGCCGACACGGTGTCGGGAATCGTGTAGTGGTAGAACCAGCGGATCAGCGGCATGGTCCCACCTGCATTGCTGGCGCCGAGAACGACGCTGGCGAACGAGTCGGCCGCGACTCGCACCCCCCAGGCGCTGCGACCCGAGTCGGCGACGCTGAACGGCGCCTGCAGCGTATCGAGCTTGAAGTACACCGCGAGCGTGGTATCGGACGGGTTGATGTGCATCTGCAGGACGTGTCCCGCCGTGTCCACGCGGATTGAGTCAATCGGCTGAGTGCCCCAGATGCTGTCCCAGCGACGGACGAATTGCGTGTCGGTGATCGCCGGCCGCGCCAGCAGATCGGTCACGTTGAGGGTCGCCACCGGCGTTGCGGTGAAATCGGGATCGAGCGACGCAAAGTCCGATGTCGAATCGGCCGTGACGGGGAGCCGGTACAGACGCAGCTGCAGATTCGTCGTGTTCTTGGGCCTGCGGCCGATGATGAACCGCACCCTGGACGAGTCGACGTTGATCGGCACCGTGGTAGTATCGCCCACCGTCGGCGATACGCGCCGGAGCACGGTGTCGGTCGTAAAGAAAGCGCGGCTGTCCACCACGCCCGGCACGTCCGCGGCCGTCATCGCCTCGGCGCCATAGCTGGGAACGTAGCCGCGGAACGAGGAATCACGGTCGATGATCGAGGTGAGGATCGTATCCCGAATGGCGATCGAGTCGCCCGGACAGAAGTCGGGGCAGACGCCCGGCGACGTCGCGTTCTCCGTGCAGGCCCACGCCCACGCCACTACGAGCAGAACCAACCACACAAGTCGCCGCATCACCGATCCAACGTCTCCCTGGTAAAGGCATCGGGCAACAGCGCCGCCAACGTCCAGCGCTTCTCCGTGGCGGGTCCGACCGCCATCACGTCGAGATCCAGTCCAAACTCCGCGAGCAGCTGCCGGCAGGCGCCGCACGGTGCGGCCGGCGGATCCACCTCGGTCGTCACGACGATGCGCTTCAATTTGCGCGCGCCGCCTACCACCGCCGCGCCCAACGCCATCCGCTCCGCGCAGATCGTGAGCCCGTAGGATGCACTTTCGACATTGCAGCCCACGTAGACACTGCCGTCCGCTGCCTCGATGGCTGCGCCCACATGAAAGTTGCTGTAGGGCGCCCAGGCGTGCTGCATCGCCGCGCGCGCCTGTTCCACCAGATCTTTCATGCCGCAACGTCTTTCAGAAACGATGTCCCCGCCGCAAGCGCCGGGAGGCCGAAGTACTCGCCCACCGTCTGACCCATGTCGGCGAACGTGCGACGCGTCCCGAGCGGCGCCGGACGCACGTTGGGTCCCAACACGAGCAGCGGCACGACTTCGCGCGAATGATCGGTCGACGGCGTCGTCGGATCGTTCCCGTGATCGGCGGTGAGCATCACCAGGTCGTCCGGCTGCAGCCGCGCCAGCAGCCGCGGGATCCACGCGTCCAACTCTTTAAGACCCTCGTGAAACCCCGGCACGTCATTCCGGTGCCCCCATGTCTGGTCGAATTCGATCACGTTCACGAACACGAATCCCGTGTCGAGCGTGTCGAGCGTCCGTTCGATGCGCCGGTAGGCGTCGGCGTTCGTGGGCGTGTGCTCGCTGCTGATGTTCCGGCCCGCGAACAGGTCGTCTACCTTGCCGATCCCGATTCTCACGACCCCCGCGTCGGCCATGACGTCCAGCAGCGTCGTTCCGGTCGGCGCAATCGAAAAATCCTTGCGATGGGGCGTCCGGCGGTAGTCCCCCGCCCTGCCTTCGAAGGGACGCGCGATCACCCGGCTGACCGCGTCCTCGCCGATCAGCATCTCGCGCGCGACCGTGCACGCCTGGTACAGCTCGGCCAGCGGCACGGTCTGTTCGTGCGCCGCGACCTGAAAAACCGAATCGGCGGACGTATAGACGATCCAATTCCCCGTCCGCTGATGCTCCGCGCCGAGCTCGTCGATGATCGCGGTCCCGGACGCAGCCTTGTTGCCCAACCAACCGCGTCCAGTGCACCGCGCGAACTCGTTCAGCAACGAAACAGGAAACCCGCGCGGGTACGTGCGAAACGCTTTCTTCAGCAGCACACCGCAGATTTCCCAATGACCGGTGGTACTGTCCTTCCCCGCCGACGCCGGCTGAGCTATCCCGTGGGCTGCTGTGGGGCTGACCCCGGGCGCTAGCCCGGGGATCACGAAACCCTCCCGGCATCTTCCCAATCCAAGCCGCTCCAGATTAGGAAGCGTCAGCCCACCCACGGCGCGGGCGACGTTGCCCAGCGTGTCCGACCCCGCATCGCCGTACGCAGCCGTATCCGGCGCGGGCCCGGCGCCGAGTCCATCCAGGACGATGATCGCCGCACGGCCCGTTCCGTATTTCACACCGGGACTCGCGCGAGGCGCTGTCCCAGTCCGGTCAGGAATTCGTGTTGCACCTCACCACTCCAATCGGCGACCTCTTTCAACGTGATGCGCTGCTCGGCGTCTTCGCCCACAATCGTCGCGATATCACCGACCTGGACTTCGAGGGGTCCCGTCTCGACCAGGGCCATGTCCATCTGCACGAGACCAACGATCGGACAACGCTTGCCACGCAGCAGCACGGCACCTCCCCCGCTCGCAACGGTCCGCCGCAGCCCATCGGCGTAGCCGCATCGCAGCGTCGCGATCACGGTGTCCCGTTGCGCGGTCCAGCTCGCGTCGTAACTCGCGGTCTCTCCCTTTGTCATCCGCCGCACGCTCAGCACTCGGGCTCTCAGGCTCACGACGGGTCGCGGCGGTGGCACGTCGTCGGCCGCGACGCCGCCGTACAGGAAGATCCCTGGCCGCACCAGATCGAGCGCGAACTGCGGGCCCCGCATCGCGGCCGCGCTGTTCGCGGCGTGCAGCAGCGCGGGCCGCCGCGGCAGGCGCGCGACCGCGCCAAGAAACCGTTCGAGCTGCATCTCCGATGAGCCGTCCCGCCGCTCGGCGGAGTGGAAATGCGTGTAGCACCCCTCGAGCGACGGGGTATCCACTGCTGCGCCGAGCTCGTCGACCTCATCCCAGCGCACACCGGCGCGTCCCATGCCCGTATCGATCTCGATATGGAAGGGACGCTCGCCGCGCGTGGTCCATTCGAGGATGCTGCCGGCGTCGCCGAGCGCCGGAGTCAGCTGATGGCGGTCGTACTCGTCGAACAGTCGGGCGCGCGTAGGCATGAAGACAAGGATCGGCCGCGTGATGCCGGCCGCGCGCAGCTCGACGCCTTCTTCGATCGTCGCGACGCCGTAGCCCCAGGGATCGAGCGGCTCGAGGGCCTTAGAGACTAGGACGGCTCCGACCCCGTACGCATTGGCCTTGACGACAGGGAGGAGCCGCGTGCCTGCTATCTTTGCTACTGTTCGGGCGTTGTCGACGAGGGCTTCCACGTCCACTTCCACCCAGGCCTCGCCCTTCGTTGACACGCTCACTGGCGCGGGTATGATACCCCGCCCGGAGGCTAAATGCAAGGCGATTCAGCGCTTGGACGTGCTCTGGGACTCGTGCGCGAGTTGCGACAGCGGTGTCCATGGGACCGCGCGCAGACTCCGCAAACGCTCCGTCCCTATCTGGTCGAGGAAGCGCTCGAGCTCGACCAGGCCATTCAGACCGACGATCCCGCCGCGATGCGCGACGAGCTCGGCGATCTACTGCTGCATCTCGCGTTTCAGATCGTAATCGCGGAAGAGCGGTCGCAATTCAACGCGGAAGTCGTCACGCGCACGCTCGAAGAGAAAATGTGGCGGCGTCATCCGAATCTTTTCGGCGCGGGCAGCGGCAGCCGGGATGATCACGCCGGCTGGGAGCTCGTCAAGCGGCGTGAACCTCGCGCGGGCGGTAAGCGCAGCACGCTCGCCGGCTTGCCCCCGACACTCCCTCCCCTGCTGATGGCCTACCGTCTGCAGGAGCGCGCCGCGGGGATCGGGTTCGACTGGCCGGATGTGCAGGGCCCGCTGGCGAAGGTGAAGGAAGAGACGGCGGAGCTGGAGAAGGAGCAGCGTGGGGGGCGCAGGGAGCAGATCGAAGAGGAGGTCGGCGACTTGTTGTTCGCCGCGGTAAATCTGGCGCGTAAGCACGGCATCGAGGCGGGTCAGGCGCTCGAGCGGGCGAATTTGAAATTCCAGCAGCGATTCGAGAAGGTCGAGAAGCTCGCCGAGGAGCGCGGCCTCGAGATGGGCCGCGCGTCGCTCGAACAGCTCGACAAGTTGTGGGACGAGGTGAAGTCACGGCGATGACGCGACGCGCGTCTAGGCTCGACCTTCCATGCGTTTGCTGATCACCTCCGCGGCACGATCCGCGAGATCGAGCACAGCACCGACCACCCGACGAATGGACCGCGCCAGATCGTCGAGCGCGAGGGGACGACGCTCCAACACCACCGGACCACCCTCGGGATTCGGGACGGGAATCGGATCGGGTTGAGGGGCGACTTCGGTGCCGGCCGGGGCTCTCCGCTTCCGCGGGCTCTTTCCTTTGCTCATCTGGAATTCTACGCTTTCAGAGACCGGTTCGTTTCTCCAGGTGTTCTGGATACCGTGCCCCCTGGATAGTGATTCTCGCAGCAGTGCTTTCGATCTCGCGGAGATCGTCCGACGTGAGCTCGACGGCGACGGCTCCGAGGTTCTCGTCGAGGCGCTCCAGCTTGCGGGTGCCCGGGATCGGAACGATCCAGGGCTTCTGAGCGAGCAGCCAGGCGAGCGCGATCTGTGCAGGCGTCGCGTGCTTTCGCTCCGCAATCGCGCGCAACAAATCCACCAACGTCTGATTGGCCTTCCGAGCATCCGGAGCAAACCGCGGGACAACGTTGCGAAAGTCGGAGCTGTCGAACGTCGTCTTTTCGTCGATCTGGCCCGTGAGAAAACCCCTGCCGAGCGGACTGAACGGAACGAACCCGATGCCGAGTTGCGCGAGAGTCGGGAGCAATTCCTCCTCGGGGCGCCGCCACCAGAGCGAGTACTCGCTTTGGATTGCGGTGACCGGCTGCACGGCGTGGGCGCGGCGGATCGTTTGGACGCCCGCTTCAGACATTCCGAACCGCTTCACCTTCCCTTCCCGAATCAGGTCTTTCACCGTCCCCGCCACGTCTTCGATCGGCACGGCCGGGTCAACCCGGTGCTGATAGTACAGGTCAATCACCTCGACGCCGAGCCGCTTGAGTGAGCCCTCGGCGCTCTGCTTGATGTGCTCGGGACGGCTATCCACCACCTGCTGCCCACTGGGATCGATCTTGATCCCGAACTTGGTCGCGATCACGACTTGCCGGCGGAACGGAGCCAAGGCTTCGCCGACGAGAGTTTCGTTGGTGAAGGGCCCGTACACTTCAGCGGTATCGAAGAACGTGACGCCGCGCTCGACGGCTGCGCGCAGCAGCGCGACCATGTCCTGCGTGTCTCCGGCGGGGCCGTAGCCATGGCTCATTCCCATGCAGCCGAGCCCGAGCGCCGAGACTTCGAGGCCGCTGCTGCCGAGTGTGCGCTTTTTCACGCGCGCACCAGAAGGGTTGAGATAGCGCCGGAGCAGACCCCGACGACGAGCAGCAAGAAGGTGGCCTCAGAGCTGCCAAGCGCCAAACCGAGGACGCCCCCTGCGATCCCGCCACATACGAGACGCGGGAGAAATCCTCTAGAACTGTCGTTGGACATTGCTCCCTCCCCGCGTCTAGCCTGGGTCCATTCCATCAAACACGAGAACAGAAATCCAAGGGCGGCACCGAACACGGCGCCGGCGGCGCTCCCCATCGGGACCCAGAAGGAATAGAAGAACAGATCGTCGGGCTTCCGTCCTGACTCCGCGATCGGCGGCGTCTTCATGAGCATGAGGAGTATGCCGAGGAGCAGCCCGAGCAAGCCCCACGCGCCGGCCCAGCGAATCGTACCCCGCAGAATGGATCGCAGATGTCCTATTGGCCGGCTCCGGTTTGGGACTCCTAGGCGATGCGAATATTGAAGGCTATAAAGAGAAACACGACACTTTTCTGCATCTCAGTCCTTGTACGGATCGAACTCGTCCGCCCCAGCCATGACCACGATCAGCGGCCGGAGCGTATGCAGCACCTCGACGGTCGCACCCTGCGCCTCGAGGACGTCGGGCAGACGGCGATACACGTGCGGGCTCTCGTCCGTGCCGCCGCCGCGCAGCAGCACGCCCTTCTTCTGCACCCACTCGTGCATCATCTCCCGCGAGATCGCGCCGGGCTTCAGCACCTTGCCCTTGCGTGTACGCTTGCCCGCGGCCGCCGTGCGGCTCATGACCCGCCCCGCCCCGTGCACGGTCGAGTAGAGCGCGCGCGCCTGCAGCTCCCGCGTCGCCGCATCGGCCGGCGTGGCGCCCTGCAGAATCACGGCGTTGTCGCCCATCGAGCCACCGACAAAGCCCTTCTGGCCCGGGAACGCCGGCGTGGCGCCCTTGCGGATGACGTACAACTGCTCGCCGCCGTGCTCCTCGAGCCACGCGAAGTTGTGATGGTTGTGCACCAGCTCCATTTCACGGCCGCCGAGCAGCGACACGACCTTGCGCGCCACCCACTCTCGGCCCGCGTAGGCGTAGCGACCGGCCAGGTTCATCAACTGCCAATACGCGTCGCCGATCGGCGCATGGACATCGAGCAGCGCCTCACGCTCGGGCGCGCGCTCGCCCCACTGCTTGTTCTGCGACAGCGCGAGAAACCCGTGCGCCACGCCGTAGCCGAAGCCGCGCGAGCCGAAGTGCACGCCCACCCAGATGTTGTCCTGCTCATCGGCGAAGACGTCGACGTAGTGATTGCCGCTGCCCACCGTGCCCAGCTGCTCCCGCCCCTTGGCGCGCAGGCGGTCGCGCTCATGCTTGTCCGGCACAGCGTCCCACGCCGGATCCTCAAACAGCGGATCGTCCGTCGGCGCGTCGTCGGAACGGTTCCGGAGACCCACCCCGAACGACAGCGACGCCTGAATCTGATCGGCCAGCTCGCGCAGCCGTCCCTGGACCTGGGGAAGCGTCAGATCGGTGCGGATCGCGGCGTTGCCGCAGGCGATGTCGAATCCCACACCGACGACGGAGACCTTGTCGCGGTAGGCGGCGACGCCGCCGATGGGCATGACATAGCCCAAGTGCCCATCCGCCATGAGCGCGGCGCGCTCGGCGCGGCTCGCGACGTCGCGGAGCTGCTCGAGCGTGTTGGGCTCGTGGGAACCGAAAATCTGGGTGTCGGTCATGCTCCTACCCTCCAAAATGTTGTTTCCAAACCGGGATGGGAGGGACAGCCAGCCCGCGTGCCCACCCCGGCGCCTCGTTACCATCGCCTCAGAGGCCCGGCCGAGCGTTCCATCCGCTTCGGGAGTCGCGGTCCTTCGCGGACTTCCCGCCCGGACCGGGCCAAAAACAAATCGCCCCACCACGTTGCCGGCACGGGGTGGGGCGAGCGCGAAGTCCGAGTAATCGCGTGCTTAGCGCTGTGCTCCCGTGCCGAATGGACCTTGCCCGTAGGGCGGGCAAATCTCACCCGCCCGTCGGAAAGCGAGCCTCCCGACGTCCGTGTTGCCCAACAGCTTGGAGTGCGCTGCAACCATCATTGCGATCCTCCTGAAAACAAAAATCGCGTCACCGTGGCCACACCTCGAGCAGCCATTGCGGGACGCGACTCCCTTGAAGCGAGGGGAACTCTAAAAACGCGTTGTCAAACTGTCAAGGCCACAACCGGTACAATGTCCGCGGGAAAGCGATGGCCTCGCGGATGTGCGGGATGCCGGAAATCCAGGCGACGGTCCGCTCGACCCCAAGTCCAAACCCCGAATGCACGAACGTGCCGTACTTACGCAGATCCAGATACCAGGAGTACGCCTCTTCCGGCAACTTCTCGGCGCGGATGCGCGCGAGCAGCTTGTCGTAATCGTCCTCGCGCTGGCTGCCGCCGATGATCTCGCCGTAGCCTTCAGGCGCGAGGCAGTCGTTGTTGAGCACGGTCCGCGGATCGGCCGGGTTCTCCTTCATATAGAAAGCCTTCACGCCCTTCGGGTAGTTGTAGACGAAGACCGGCCGGTCGTACTGCTTCGCGAGCGTGGTCTCGTCCTCTCCGCCCAGGTCGCGGCCCCACTCCATGTCGGTGCCGAGGCTCCTGAGCTTCTCGACGGCGTCGGTATACGAGATCCGGTGGAACGGCGGCTGCACGCGCTCGAGCGGTGCGAGATCGCGGCCCAGCTCGGCGAGGTCCGCCTTCCGCCGCTCCAGGCAGCGGCCCACGATGTGCGAAACGAAATCTTCCTGCAGCCGCATGTTGGCGTCCGAATCGTTCCACGCGACTTCGGGCTCGACCATCCAGAATTCCGTCAGGTGCCGGCGCGTCTTCGACTTCTCGGCGCGGAATGTCGGGCCGAAACAATAGACCTTGCCAAGCGCCGCGGCCGCGGCCTCCACGTACAGCTGGCCGGTCTGCGCGAGAGAGGCCTTCCCCAAATCGAAATAGTCCAGGGAGAACAGCGTGCCCGCGTGCTCGCCGATCGAGCCGGTGAGGATAGGCGTGTCGACGAGCGTGAAGTGCCGTTCGTAAAAGAAGTCGCGAATCGCCTGCACGACTTCGTGGCGCACCCGCGCGATCGCAACCTGTTGCTTGGAGCGCAGCCACAAATGGCGGTGCTCGAACAGGTATGCGATCCCGTGTTCTTTCGGCGTGATCGGGAACTCGGGGCTCGGTCCGAGGATCTGCAGGAACGACGTCTGCAGCTCGACGCCGCCCGGTGCGCGCGCGTCCGGCCGCACGCTGCCCGTCACCTCGAGCGAAGTCTCCTGAGTAAGTTTCCCGAACGCTTCCCAGACTTCCGGCGACACGTCTTTTTTGGAGATCACTGCTTGCAGATAGCCCGTGCCGTCGCGCACCACGACGAATGCGATCTTCCCGCTCGAGCGGGTCGTCGCGACCCAGCCGCGCACGGAGACCGTCTGGCCGGCGTGCCGCGGAAGCTCTTCGATCCAATGACGTTCGGGCATAGGCGCGGCATACTAGTGGCGAGCCTTTTCAGTGTCAACGCGATCGTCACGGCCTGCGCGCCGGCCCTGAAAACGGGCCCAGTACGCCAGGAATCGGGCTGGTCCGCCTACCTCGGCAACCAGCGCCACGACGCGGGCGCGCGCGAGACACTGAACCCCGATCCCCGGCCGCTGTGGCACGTGACGATGGGACGCGGCGTGCGCGGCAGTCCCGCACTGGGAGAAACGGTGATCGCCGTCGGCACCGCGGACCGCAACCTCGTGCTGATCGATCGCTCGAGTGGCGACGTCTTGTGGCGGTCGCACCTCGACGGGAGCGTCCGCGCCGGTCCGCTCCTCGACGACGACCGGCTCTACGTCGCCACCGAGTCACAACCCCAGGGCCGGGTGTACGCGGTCCGTTTGCGCGATGGCCGGCAGCTGTGGCGCGCGCAGGCGGGAAGCGTCACCGCCCCACTCGCGTTCGACGGCGAGGGGCTCTACGCCGGTACTGAAGACGGCATGGTGCTCCGCCTCGAGCCCGAGCACGGCACGGTGCAGTGGCGCCGTCCGCTCAGCGGTGCGGTGCGGGCCGGACCGCTCGTCACCCCGACCGGCCTGGTCGTGGCCACGACGAATGACACGCTCTATTCGATCGATCGCGAAACGGGGTCGGTGCGCGCGCAATTGTCGCTGCCCGGCGCGGTGCTCGCGACGCCCGCGACCGATGGGCGCCGCGTCTACCTGGCCACGACGAACGGCCGGATCGTCGCCGTCGACCTCGTGTCGTGGAGCGTGACCTGGGACCTGCCCGCCGGTGATGCGGTATACGGCGCGCCCGCGCTCATCGCCGATACGCTGTTCGTGCTCGCACGCGACGGCCGGCTCTGGATGATCCCGGTGGACGCACCCGATGCCGCGACGAGTCACACGCTCGACATCGTCGCCACCGCGGGGCCGACGCCGTTGGCGTCCGGCGTCCTCGTCGGCAGCGTGAGCGGCGAGGTGCTGCTCGTCGATCCACGGAGCGGAGCGATTCGCTGGCGGGCACAAGTCGCCGGCCCGATCGAGGAGCCGCCGCTGGTCCGCGACCGGCAAGTGGTGGTGGTCGCCGGACGCGGTAATATTCATACGTATCGATGACTCGCTCCCTGCTCTTCGCTGCGATGCTGATCTGCGGTGCCGCACCAAAGCTCTCGGCACAGCACCGCGATCTATCAGGTCAACGCGAATCGTTCCAACGCGCTGTCGTGCATAGCGGCAAATGGCTCACCGCCGCCAGCGTGGTAGCGCTGATAGTCGTCGCCGAACGAGAGCACAGCAATTCCCGCCGCGAGTGGAATGCGCTGCTCGACATCTGCCGCTCCGCGCAGGACGCGTGCGCGCTCGGTGCCGACGGGCGCTACGTGCGCGGCGACGCCGAGCAGCTGTATCAGCGCTCGCGCGCCTTCGACCGGCGGGCGAATCGCTGGCTGCTGGGCGCCCAGGCCAGTCTCCTCGCCACCACGGCGCTGTTCATTATTGACCTGCATCCGGGGCAAGGGCCGGAGAACATCCCGTTTGCGCCCCTTCAGGTAGGACTCAGGCTGCGGTTTTGAGCTCGGCTGACCCCGGGGCGTCGCCCCGGGGTTAGCCAACCCGAAAAAGTTCAAACCCTCTTTCATACCGCGTCACAATCCGCTCGCGATAGGCTGCATGTTCACGCCGTTCGAGGGCGGGATCGGTGGCGATCATCGCTGCGGCGGCGGTGCGCGCGGCATCGAGCAGCGGCAAGTCGGTCTCGAGATTCGCGTATCGTAACGGCACGCCGCCCGACTGCCGAGCGCCGGTGAGCTCGCCCATGCCACGCTCGTGGAGGTCCAGCTCGGCGATCTTGAAGCCATCCGTCGTCTCGCAGAACGCCTCCAGCCGCGCCGCCGCCTCCGCGGAATCCGAGAGCAGAATGCAGTGGCTGGCCGCCGATCCACGCCCGACGCGGCCGCGGAGCTGGTGCAGCTGCGCCAATCCAAATCGTTCGGCATGCTCGATCAGCATCACCGTGGCATTCGCGACGTCGATCCCGACTTCGATGACGCTGGTCGCGACGAGAATGTTGACGGTGTTGTCGCGAAAGGCCCGCATCGTGGCATCGCGCTCATCGGCTTTCATACGGCCGTGCACGAGGCCCACGCGAAACTCGCCAAACGTCTTCGCCAACTTCTCCGCCATCGTGGTGGCGGCTTTCAGATCGGCCCGCTCCGATTCGTCGATGACGGGATAAACCACGTAGGCCTGCCGCCCCGCCGCACACTCGCTGCGGATGAACTCGTAGATCTTCGATCGGGCCGCGTCGGTGCGGAGCGCCGTCTTGACCGTGCCGCGCCCGGGCGGCCGCTCGCGCAGCTGCGTGACGTCGAGATCACCATACAGGGTGAGGGCGAGGGATCGGGGAATCGGTGTGGCGGTCAGGAGCAAGACGTCGGGAGCATCGCCCTTCTCCACCAGCGCGGCGCGCTGCTCGACGCCGAACCGATGCTGCTCGTCGATCACCGCGAGGCCCAACCGGCGGAACGTGACCGACTCCTGAATCAGCGCGTGGGTGCCGACGACGATTCTGGGCGCACCACTCGCGATACGCTCCCGCACCGCGGATTTCTCCGCCGCCGTCATGCGGCCGAGCAGCAGCTCCGGGCGGATCGCCAGCGGCTCGAGCAGTCGCGTCAACGTCGCCCCATGCTGCTCCGCCAGGAGCTCGGTCGGCGCCATAATCGCGGCCTGGTAGTCGTTCTCGGCCGCGAGCAACATCGCGAATAGCGCGACGACCGTCTTCCCGGTCCCGACATCGCCCATCAGCAGCCGGTGCATCCGCAGCGGCGCGGTCATGTCGTCGGTGATTTCGCGGACCGCGTGGCGTTGATCGCCCGTCAGCTCGAACGGCAGGTGTTCTTTGAGCCGCGTCGTGAGCTCGCGCTTGAGTGTGAACCGAATCCCGGCCCGGGAACGCTTGGCCAGGTGCCGCGCGCGCGCCTGCACCAGCTGCTGATCGAACAGCTCGTCGAACGCGAGACGGCGTCGCCCCAGCTCGGCATCCTCGACCTTTTTGGGGCGATGCATCAATTCGAGCGCGGGTCGCAGCTCGATCAGATCATGCGTGGCACGGAACGCGGGCGGATGCGGATCGGAGACGAGTGCCAAGAGCTCGTCCAGGTGTTGCTGCACCAGGGCGCGGATTTGCCGATGGGTGAGGCCCTCGGTCGCCGGATAGACGGGCAGTACGAGGCCCGGATTGCTCTCGTTCTCGTCATCAGGTTCGGCCAGAACGATGAACTCGCGCGGTACGATCTGTTTGCCGTGGTAGTAGCGCACTGGTCCGGTCACCAGCAACAACTGTCCCTTTTTGATCTGCCGCTCGAGAAAGGGACGCCCGGGCCAGGCGCACTCGAGCAGTCCGCTGTCGTCCTTCAATACGGCGCGAAACACGCGCAGTCCCCGCCGAGTGGGCAGGACACCGGTGCTGACGACGCGGCCGACGCACGTGACGTCTTGTCCGATCCCGGCTCGCGCGAGGGGCATGACGGTCGTGGCGTCGAGATATCGATGGGGAACGTGATAGAGGAGATCACCGACGGTCCGGATGCCGAGCCGCTGCAGGGCTTCCGCGCGCTTCGGGCCGACGCCTTTGAGGAACTTGACCGGTGAGCCGAGCTGCAGCTTCAATCGGAGACCAGGCGGTGAGCAAAGCTGGCGGGATCGAAGAGCTCGAGGTCGTCCAGCGTTTCACCAGTCCCGAGGAATCGGATCGGCACCTGGACTGCGCGGCGCAGGGCCACGACGCTCCCACCCTTGGCGGTGCCGTCCAGCTTCGTGATCACGAGTCCCGTAAGCGGCACCGCCGCTGCGAACGCCTCCGCCTGGCGAACGGCGTTCTGCCCTGCCGTCGCGTCGAGCACGAGCAGCGATTCGTGCGGCGCGCCGGACCGCTGTTTTCCCACCACCCGCACGACTTTCTTCAGCTCCTCGCGCAAACGTTCATCGGTGTGGAGCCGGCCGGCCGTGTCGACGAGGACGGGGGCGACGCGCCGCGTCGTCGCCGCCTCGACAGCATCGAACGCGACCGCGGCAGGATCACCCCGTTGCGATGCGCCTACGAACGGCGCGTCGAGGCGGTCGGCCCAGACTTTGAGCTGCTCGGTGGCGCCCGCGCGGAACGTGTCGGCGGCCGCCAGTAACACGCTCCGGCCTTCGGTCTGGAGCCGCCTCGCGAGCTTCGCGACCGACGTCGTCTTCCCCGTGCCGTTGACGCCAAATACCAGAATCACCGTCGGGGGCTCCGACGCGCGCACCAGCGGCGCCGCCGCCGCACCAAGCTGCGCGACGACGATGCGCTCGAGACTCGCCTGGTCGACCGTATCGGCACGACTCAACCGCTCCACCGTGTCGTTCGTCGCGGCAACGCCGAAGTCCGCTTCGACCAGCATGCGCTGCACTTCTTCGAGCGCGACGGTGTGCACCGCGCCGCCGGCGAAGAAGCGACCGACCTTTTCCCACAGGCCCACTATGGAAGTCCCTGGCGTCGGCGCAACGCCCATTCCGTCGCCAATGCTAGGGTCGCGATCACAAACAGCCACCAGCGGTCCCGCAGGCCGATGGACGTGACGCGCGCGGTCGCTTCACCAGGCTGCGCCGTGAGTGCCGGCGCACGCGGCAGCCACTCATCGGAGTACGTCTCGACCGCGACGACACCCTGTTCCGGCCCACCGCTCAGCGCGTAGCGGTACACACCAGGGGGAAGCAGCAGCTCGGCGCGACCCGCGGGATCGAAGCGCAGCGTGTCGGTACGGGTCGTGTCGTTGCTCCGCAGGGTGATGGCGAGAGCGCGCGCGCTATCGGGCGATGTCCAGTGCCACACGATCGGCACGCCGTTCGGCGACTCGAGCGCCACCGGAGCCGCCCGCTCCCTGCGCCCCGCTCCCCGCTCCCCCAATAGCCAGTCCACCAGCGACGCCACGACGCTGCGGTATCCCTCTTGAGCGGCGCCCCCGCGAAACGCCCAGCGCCACAGTCCCGCCGCCGTGACGGTGGCGATGCGTTGTCCGTTCCGCTCCTGGAGCGTGACGATCGGGCGGGCGGGCCCCCGACGCGCCAAACGGGCCGCGAGCGCGACAGTGGACGCAGTCGAGTCATGGGTCTGCACGACAACCGCCGTCGCGGGCGGCAACGAATCCCACAGCACGCCTGCGAGTGCAGCGGTGAACGGCGAGGACAGCGGCCGCTCGACGTACCAGTCCCCGGGTTGGCCGTTCGTCGGCCACAGCAACACTGCAGGCCTCGATCCACCGGCGAATGTCCGCGCGCGCTCCGGATCGCCCATGGCAACCACGAGCCGCGCGCTTGCCGCGGCGCTGGTCAGCAGGCTGGTGGGGACAGGCACGAGCGTCGCGCCGTCGCGCCAGCGTCCCGCCTCCGTCTCGACGAACACTTTCACCGGCACTCGCGCGACGTCGCTGAGTGTGCGGGCGAGGAAGCGCGCCTCCCAGTCGGGCGGCGAGGCGAAGATGACGGCCGCGGGATCGAGACTGACGTCGATCGCAAAGAGACGGCTGTCGTCTCGGGGCTCCGCGTCGCCGCGAGCATCCAGACGAACCTCGAGCACCTGCCAGCCGGGACGGGGGACGTGGGACGCGGGAATGGTCATCTCCGTCGTCAGGACTCCACTGTCGGGAAGCGTCACGGATTGCGAAGCAAGACGCCGGCCTTCAACCGACGTCGTAAGCGTGCCCGTACCCGTCCCCCGTCCCCTGTCTCCCGTCCCCGCCGTTCCGTAACTCACCTTGAGCCGGATCGTGTCGGTTCGCGTCACGTGGCGCGTGCCCTCGACGCTCGCAACATACGCATCGACGAATGGCGCGCGGGGCTGCACGATGACACGAGGCCGCCGCAATAGATCGGCCGGGATGCCGGCCAGGTCATCCACTTCACCATCGGTCACCACGACCACCTCGCCGGCCCTGCCTGCGGCAGCTTCGAGCGCGGCTGCGAGATGACTGGCGCCGGCCGCGGGCGGTGTGGTGTCGAATGCGGTGATGGTGGTGCCGAAGCGCCACACCACCGCGCGTCGCCGAGCAAAGCCGCGCGCGGTGTCCAGCGCGGCCCGCCAGGGTGCGCCGGTCATACTCAGCGACGCGTCGAGCAGCACGAGGGGCTGATCGCCGGCGGGCAGCAGCCGCGAGCTGGCAGGATTCCAGAGCAGCAGTAGCAACGCCAAGACGGCCACGCCGCGCAGTATCAGGAGAGACATGCGAGCGCCTCGGCGATGGTGAACTTGGCGTCGTACAAGGCCCGTCCCACGCAGGCCCCCGCGAGCCGAGCCGCGCGCGCCGCGCGCAGGTCATCGAGCGAGCCGACCCCGCCCGAGACGATCACGTCGAGACCGAGCGCGCTGAGCTGCTTGGCACCATCGATGTCGGGACCTGTCAGCTTGCCGTCGCGCGTGACCTCATTGTAAATGATCGTGCGGATGCCGAGTCCCGACACTCGCCGCGCGAGCTCGTGCGCGGTCAGGTCGAGAATGTCGGCGGTGCCTCGCGGCGCGACGCGGCCATCTTTCGCGTCGATGCCGACGGCGAGTCGCGTCGTCCCGTGGCGCGCGACGAGCCGCTCGACGAGCGCGCCGTCCACCGCGCCGCGCGGGCCGATGACGACACGGGTGGCGCCGAGCGCGAACATCTGATCGATGTCGAGCTCTCGAAACAGACCGCCACCGACCTGCACGTTGACGGCGGCCGCCTGGAGCACCGCGCCGATGAGCGTGTGATTGTCCGGGCGTCCGTACGCGCGGTCCATGTCGACCAGATGGATCCAGCGCGTGCCGGCGCGCGTGAATGCGTCGAGGGCCGCGAGCGGCTCGGCCATGGCGCCGTGGGCGCGTGCCACGCGCCCGCCTTCTATGTCGACGGCGGGATAGAGCTCCACGGATTCTGTTGGGGTGAGTGGGAGAGGGAGCTAGTCTTCGCGGGCCGCGGCGGCGGCGCCGAGCGCCGGTGTCGCGGCGGGCACACCAGTGGGCTCGAGCTCGGCGAGGAGCTGCGCGCGGACAGTATCGAAGGCCGATTTCAACTTCGCCGGCACGGCCTCGCCGGCTCCGGCATCCTTGCGCCGCGGATTCGTCGGCCGCCCGTTCACCAGGAACTCGTAGTGCAAATGCGGACCCGTCGAGAGTCCCGTCGAGCCGACGTAGCCGATCGTTTGCTCCTGTCTGATGCGCTGCCCGACATGCACGCCGGCGGCGAACCTCGAAAGATGCCCGTAGCGCGTGCGAATGCCGTTGGCGTGGCGGATTTCGATCAGATTGCCGTACCCGCCATTGCGGCCCGCTTCGGTGACGATTCCGTCCGCCGTGGCACGCACGGGAGTCCCGTACGACGCCGCGTAGTCCGTTCCCTCGTGTGTTCTCCAACGCCGGAGAATGGGATGGAAGCGCCCGCCGAATCGGCTCGAGATATGGCTGAAGCGCAGCGGCGCGCGCAGGAACGCGCGGCGCAGCGACCGGCCGCGGTCGTCGTAGAACCCGCTCTGGCCGTTCGCGCCATCGAACGCGAAGGCGAAGCTGGGAGAGCCGGCCACGTCGACCCGGGCGGCGAGAATGCGGCCGAACCGTTTCTCGCCGTCGGGCGATTGGAGCCGCTCGATCAGGACTTCGACGCGATCTCCGGGCCGCAGATCGCGCGTGAAGTCGACTTCCCAGTCATAGACGTCGGCAATCGCCCACGCGAGCGCGACACGCTGGCGGAACGGAAGGAAGGAATCGGGGATCGCCGCGTCGAGGGCGTCGTACAGATTCGATTGAATGACGGCGGTGGTGCGGAGCCGTTCCGTCGCCCAGGGGATTTCTTCGACCGTCTCGGTCCAGCCGGAGTCCCCCGGGAGCCGGTCCATCACCAGATGCGTTTCGGGGGCGAGCCGCACGCCGAGGCGACTGGCGACGGGGGCGCCCTTCACACGGCGCAGCTGGAAGATCAATCCCGGCTGCATGCGCCGGGGATTGAGTGTGTGCGTGGCTTTCATGAATGCGACGTACTCGCGGCCGGTGATCCCACCCCGTGCCAGCACGTCGGAAAACACTTGACCGCGTCGGAGGGTATCGGCCCACTCGTCGTAGGCGCTCGTCACCACGATCGGCAGCGCGACGGGAAGCTGCCGGGACGACCATGCTTCATGCGCAGCCCAGACCAGCATAGCAGCGGCGAGCGCGCCGGCAGCAACGTAATGACTCGCCCGCCACGTCATCAGTCCATCTGTCTCCGAATGAAGGTCGGTATTTCCATTTCATTCAATTCAGGATTCAGCGGCGCCTGCGCCGGACCGCCCGGACGCTTGGGCGAGACTTCGCCCGGCTTCGCGAATCCCGGAGGCGGCATCGGCGTCGGCCGGGCCGCGCGATCGCGGAACGGCAGCACACCGGCTGCGGGCCGCTGCACCCCCGCCAGCGCATCCGCCATGGCGCCGGTCTTGTCGAAGCCCGTCGCAATGACCGTAATCCGCACTTCCCCGTGCATGGCGGGATCGTTGACGGCGCCGAAAATGATCTCGGCCTCGTCCCCCGCGGCGTCGTGAATCGCCTCGCTGATCTGCGTCACTTCCCCGAGCGTCAAGTCTTCGCCGCCGGTGATGTTGATCAGCACGCCCGTCGCGCCGGCGATCGAGATGTTGTCGAGCAACGGGCTCGAAATCGCCTGCTGCGCCGCTTCCATCGCCCGGTTCTCGCCGCGCCCCTGGCCCGTCCCCATCAGTGCCGCCCCGCCATTCTGCATCACGGTGCGGACGTCCGCAAAATCTACATTGACGAGACCGGTGACACAGATGAGCGCCGAAATGCCCTGCGTCGCGTGCAGCAACACCTCGTCCGCCTTCTTCAAGGCGTCCTGGAACGGAATGCCCTTCCCGACGACCGCGAGCAGGCGCTCGTTGGGCACGACGATCATCGTATCCACGTGCTTGCGCATCTCGGCGATACCCATCTCCGCCTGACGCATGCGCTTGCGGCCCTCGAACAGGAACGGCTTGGTGCAGATGCCGATCGTCAGGGCGCCGAGGTCACGGGCGACCTGCGAAATGATCGGCGCCGCGCCGGTGCCGGTGCCGCCGCCCATGCCGCAGGTGACGAACACGAGATCGGCGCCCTGGAGTGAATGCAGCACTTCGTCGCGGTTTTCCTCGATCGCCTGCCGGCCGATCTCGGGTCGCGCGCCGGCGCCGAGCCCGCGGGTCAGCTTCTTGCCGATCTGTACTTTGACATCGGCTTTGTTGTTGAGGAGCGCCTGAGCATCGGTGTTCACCGAGATGAACTCGACTCCGCTCACGTGCTCGTCGATCATTCGGTTCAGGGCGTTGCCCCCGCCCCCACCGACGCCGACGACTTTCATCCGCGCGTTCTGCGTAACGGTTTCTTCGAGTTCGAAGATCATGGTTCTCCCCTAGGGCTCAGAAGAAGTCCTGCAACCATCTCTTGAGAGGTCCGAACAGCTTCTCCGGGGCGCCGCCGAACAGCACTCCAGGCGCCGAACCGCCGCCCGCGCTCTTGCGCGCGGCATATAACACCAGGCCGACGGGCACCGCGTAGCGCGGCGCCTGCACGCTGTCCACGAGACCGGAAATCCCCAGCTCGGGATGTCCGGCGCGGACCGGTGCGGCGAAGACTTCGCGCGCCAACTCGACCATGCCCGGCAGATGCGCCGTGCCGCCAGACAGCACGACGCCCGCGGGCAACCGGCCCGAGCCGTATCCGGCGCGCTCGAACTCGCGGCCCACGAGCTGAAAGATCTCGTCCACGCGCTGGTGGATGATGTGCGCCACCATCTCGCGCGGAGCGGTTCGCGCGCCCTGACCTGGCGTGGAGGGCAGGCTGACCATCTCGCCCGGATCGACGAGCGGGGAATACGCGGCGCCGTGCCGCTCCTTCAATCGCTCCGCGTCCGACTGCGTCACCCCGAGCCCCTGCACCAGGTCGCTGGTGACGTGCGAGCCGGCGTACTTGAGCGACGCGAGGTGGCGGATCTTTCCTTCATGGAAGATCGCGACACCGGTCGAGCTGCCGCCCACTTCCACGAGTGCGACGCCCAGCTCTTTCTCGTCATCGGTCAGCACCGCGTACGACGCGGCGAGCGGCTCCAGCACGAGGTCGGCGACGCGATAGCCGGCACGCTGCACGCTCTTGCGGAGATTCTGCGCCGCCGTCGCCTGGACGGTGACGAGATACATCTCCACCTCGAGCCGCGTGCCGGTCATTCCAACCGGGTCCGAGATGCCGTGCTGCTGGTCGACGACGTATTCCTGCGGAATGTCGTGCAGGAGCTCGTGATCCCGTCCCAGCGACACCGCACGCGCGACTTCGTTCACCCGCGCGACATCCTGGGGGCTGATCTCCTCGGCACTCACGGCGACGACGCCGGTCGAACCGCGCGCCGACACATGCTCACCCGCGATGCCACACGTCACGTCCGTGACCCGCGCCCCCGCCATCCGCTCGGCATCTTTGAGCGCGGCGGCGACGGAGCGCGTCGTCTCGTCGATGTCGCGCACCATCCCGCGGCGGACGCCGGTGTTTTTGGCGAGACCGACGCCGAGAATCTTCGCGAGCGGGGCGCGCGGCAGATCGCCGGTGAGCTCGGCGATCACGGCGCAGGTCTTGGTGCTGCCGAGATCGAGCCCGGCCACGAGGCGGCGATCCGCCATCAGACCGTCCCCCCAACCGAGACTCTGCGGCGCACGACGACCTGTCCCGCAAAGCGGGCATCGAGCTCCCGGTACGGGCGTGCTTTCGCGGCCAGATCTCTCGCCACCAGAACCACCGCCTCGATCACCTCCGGCCCCGCATCGCCGTTGAGCAAAACGCGATGGGCGCCCCCGCCGAGCTCGAGCAGGACGTCACCACGCGTCGTCTCGGTCCGCCGCGCGGCATCGATCGTCTGAAACAGCGCGGGATCGACTGCCTGGACCCGCGCCAACAACCCGACGACGCTGGAATCGCCCGCACTCGCCCGCACCACCGGCAGATCGAGGCCGGCGAGATCGAACGGCAGCGGCCGTCCGTCTGCATCGACCGGTGTCAGCGCACCGCGTTCACTCATCACGAGCGCCACGGGCTCGATCTCGCGCACGATCACCTTCAGCGAGCCGGGCGGCCGCCGGCTGACCGAAGCATCGGCAACACCGTCCAGTCCGCGCAAGCGGTCGGTGAGCGGCTCGATGTCGTCGAACACACTCGCCGTCGGCGACAGCCGCAGGGCCGCCAGCACCTGATCGGCATCGAGGAAGCGGATGCCGACGATCTCGACCTGGCGCACGCGGAAGAACTGCAGCCGCCGCAGCCCGAGCGGCGCCGTCATCCACGCGACCATGACGATCATCGCCACACCCGCCCACGCCAGCACGCGCCACGACACGCGCGGCAGCCGCGGGACTCGAAGCTTCCACCTCATGCGACTGCTCCCTGCTCCCCGTTCCCCGCTCCCGCCGTTCCCCGTCCAAGGATTCCGAGTAGCTCGGGGCCGATTTTCGTGATGTCGCCCGCGCCAAGCGTGAACACCACGTCACCCTCGCGCACCGCGCGCGCCACGTGTGTCGTCAGGCCGGCGCGATCGCGCACCCCGACGGTCGCCGCGCCCGCGCGCGTCGCGCCACGCACGACGAGGTGGTGCGTCACGCCCGCCTGCGGCTGCTCCCGTGCGGCGTAGATCGGCGCGACGACGACCACGTCCGCGGCCGCGAGGGCCTTGCCCAATGCTTCGCCGTGCAGCGCCGTCCGCGAAAACAGGTGGGGCTGGAACACCGCAACCACGCGCCGGCCGGGAAACACCTGCCGCGCCGCCGCGAGCGTCGCCGCCACTTCGGTCGGGTGATGCGCGTAGTCGTCCACCACCGTGACGCCCGCTGCCTCACCCAGACGCTCGAACCGCCGGCCCACGCCGCGGAACTCGGACAGCGCACGCGCGCCGGCTTGCAGGTCCGCGCCCAGTGCCTGTAACACCGCGAGCGCTGCGGCAGCGTTGCGCACGTTGTGCAGTCCCGGCACGATCAGCTCGAGCTCGACCACGTGACCGCCCGGCAGCGAGATCGTCGCTCGTGAGCCGCCCGGCTCGAGCCGCACCGCGCGGATGCGCACATCCGCGGTCGCGCCTTGACCCACACGCCACACCGGGGCGCTCACGCGCAACGCAACGCGGTCCGCTCCCGCATCGTCGGCACCGACGATCACGCGGCTCGCCCGGCTCGCGAAATCGGCGAACGCGTCCTCGAGCGCCTCCATGCTGCCGTAGCACTCGAGATGATCGGCTTCGACATTGTTCACGACCGCGACCGTCGGCCTCAGCGACAGGAAGGCCTTGTCGTACTCATCGGCCTCCACGACGTAGAGGTCCTCTCCGCCAATCCGGGCGTTGCCGCCCCACGCAGCGACACGGCCGCCGGCGAGTCCCGTTGGATTTCGCCCGGCGGCCGTGAGCGCCTCTGTCACCATGACTGTGGTGGTCGTCTTTCCGTGGGTGCCTGCGACCGCCACGACGCCCTCTTTCCCGCCAGCGACCAGCTCCCCCAACGCATCGGCACGCCGCACGACCGGGAGACCCAAGGCACGGGCCTTATCCAGCTCCGGATGGTCCCGGGGAACGGCGGCCGTAACTACAATGGCCCGAGCCCCTTCCACATGTCGCGGATCGTGGCCCCTCCAAACGGGAATTCCCAAGGCCGTTAGGTCATCGGCACCGGTGCCGGAAGTGTCGGAATCACAACCAGTTATGGCGACGCCCCGGTGCCTGGCAAGTATCGCCAGGGCGCTCATCCCCGCCCCGGCTATGCCCATGAGATGGATGGGACGGGGATCCCCGGTTCGAAACAAGGTCATCTGTGGGCAGCTAATATAGGACAACTACGCAACTTGCGAAAGCTCTAAAACCTTTTCCATGATGGTTCGGGCGGCATTCGGGTGACCCCGTCCCCGGGCACTCCGGGCCAGGGCCGCGAGCCGTTTGTCGTCCTGAGCCAGGGGGGCGATGGTTTTCGAGAAAGCGTCCGCCGTGAACTCGCGTTCGAGCAGCAACACACTCGCGCCGGCGTTCGCCAGCGCTCGCGCGTTGAAGGTCTGATGGTCGGCAGCGGCGGTCGGCAGCGGCACCAGCACACTCGGCTTCGCCCACGCGCACAGCTCCGAGACCGTCATCGCGCCCGCGCGCGCGACCACAAGATCGGCGGCCGCATAGGCGGCGCCGATCGGATCGAAGAACCCACGGACGACGACGCGACCCGGCATGGCGAGCGGCGCGTAGCGTTCCACGTGCATCGTGCCGGTTCCCCACAGAAGATTCACGTCGCCGAGCAATCCGCGCTGGAGCACGCGCGAGATGGTCTCGTTCAACGCGCGCGCGCCCTGGCTGCCGCCGACGACAAGAACCGTACGGTGCTTCCCGTTCAACCCAAACTCGGTGCGCGCCGCGCCCGCATCGATGGCGCTCGGCGGCGTGATCGGATTGCCGAACACGAAGACCTGCGTTCGGCGACCCGGGGACAAGCGGAGCCGGGCTTCAGGAAAGCCGAGGTGCACTTGTCGCGCGCGTCGAGCGAGCAGTCGCTGGGTGAGTCCCGGGAACGCATTCTGCTCTTGGAGTGCGGTCGGAATGCCCGCGGTCTGCGCGCGCCACACGATGGGCCCGGCCGCGTATCCGCCGGTGCCGATGACGATCGCGGGCCGCTCTTCGCGCAACACTTGTCCCGCGGCGCGCCAGGCCCGCACGGCAATCAGCGGCCAGCGCGCGTTACGCCACCATGCGCGCCGGTACAACGGCTCCATCGGCAGGAGATGAAATCGAAATGGACGCTGCGGCAAGATCTGCGCTTCGATCCCGCGGGACGCACCGACGAGCACGACATCGTGACCGAGATCCGCGGCGACGCCCGCCAGGGCAAGCGCGGGCATCAGATGACCGCCGGTGCCGCCGCCGGCAATCAAGACCTTCAAGTCGCCCGTCTCGCTCTGCCGACACTCGCCAACACACCAGTCGCCGCCAACGCCACGATGAGTGACGAGCGCCCATACGACATGAACGGCAACGTCACGCCCGTCGCCGGAATCACGGCGAGACTCACGCCGATATGGAGTACCACGCTCAGGCCGATCATCACGCTGATGCCGGTCGCGAGGAGCTGCCCGAACGGATCCGGCGCATAGCGCGCGATGCGAAACCCAAGCCAGACGAACGTGCCGAACAGCAGCGCGATCGCGAGCACGCCGAGGAAGCCCCATTCCTCGCCGATCGTCGAGAAGATGAAATCGGAGTACGCGTACGGAAGGTAGCCGAGCTTCTGCTGGCCCTGTCCGAATCCGGCGCCGAGCAGCTGCCCCGCCCCGATACCAGTGAGCGATTGCTGCACCTGCCAGGTGGCTTCCTGCGGCGCGGCACCGGGATTCAGAAATGTCAGCATCCGCGCCATCCGGTACTGCGCGGTCGCGACGGCGCCGAAGAGCAGCGGCGTCGAGGCGACACCGAGTGCGAGGAAATGCCCGATGCGCGCGCCGGCGGTGAAGAGCACGCTGCCGGCAAGCAGCGCGACAAGCAGCGCCATCGACAAATGCGGCTCGAGGAAGATGAGCCCGATCACCGGCACGAGGACGACGATGAACGGCATCAAGCCCTGCTGGAAGTTACGAACCAGCTCGCCCTTCTTGGCCGCCAGCATGGCGCACCAGACCACCACGGTGAACTTCGCGAGCTCGGACGGCTGCAGCGTCAGAAACCCGAGGTTCACCCAGCGGCGTGCGCCATTGATCGTGGGAGTAATGGGATGGGTGAACGGCAGCAGCGGAATGAGGAGCAACAGGACGGTGACCCCCAGCAGCCGCCAGGCCCAGTCCCGCCAGCGGTGGTAGTCCAGTCGCGCGAACACGATCGCGAGCAGGCCGCCCACGGCCGCCCCCACCGCCTGGCGCAGCGCGAAGCTCGCGCCGACCTGGCTGCCGGCCACGGTAACGAGGCTCGACGCGCCGTAGACCGCGGCCAGCCCGAAGACGACCAGCACCGCCGTGACGACGGCGAGCAGCCGGCCCTCCCAGGTCACAGCGCTTCGACGAATCGCCGGAATGTGGCCCCCCGTTCTTCGTAGTTCTTGAACATGTCGTAGCTCGAGCAGGCGGGCGATAACAACACGGTGTCGCCCGCCTGCGCCGCGAGACTGGCCCGCGCCACCACGTCCTCGAATGTAGAGCCGCGCTCGAGCTCCACCTTCCCGCCGAGGTCCTGCTCGACGCGCGGGCCCGCTTCCCCGTAGGCGATCACCAGGCGGCAGCGGTCCGCGAGCAACGGCGCCAGGCTGGTATACGGCTCGCCTTTGTGCCGCCCGCCGAGGAGCAGCACGAACGGCCGTTGCATCGCAAGCACCGCCACGGTCGTGGCGGCGATGTTCGTCGCTTTGGAGTCGTTGATCCACAGCACGCCGCCGACCTCCCGCACGGGCTCGAGACGGTGCGGCAGTGCTCGGAACGATTGCAGCCCTTTGCCGATCAACGGCGCGGGTACGCCCGCCTGCTGCACGGCCAACGCCGCCGCCAGCGCGTTCGCGACGTTGTGATCGCCCAGCAGATGCAGCTGGTCGCGCGCGAGCAGCACGTCGCGACCGAGGTGCAGGACCCGCTGCTCCGCGTCGTACCAGGCATCCGCCGATTGGGCGAGGGAGAACAGCACCTTCCGTCCCGCAACGCCGCGCGCGAGCTCGAGCACCAGTCGATCATCCGCATTGAGCACCCAGACGTCGTCTGCGGTGGCGTTGCGAAACAGCAGCCGCTTGTCGGCGTAGTACGCCTCCGCCGAGGGATAGCGGTCCAAATGGTCGGGGGCGAGGTTCGTCAACACGCCGATTTCGGGCGCGAAGTTGGGGCTGTCGTGCAGCTGAAACGACGACACCTCGAGGCTGAGCCACTGATAGCGCTCGTTGGCCATCGCGAGGTCCGTCACCGGCCGGCCGATGTTCCCCGCCGTCGTGGACTGTAGCCCCGCGGCGCTCAACAGATGCGCCACCAGCGCGGTCGTCGTCGTTTTGCCGTTCGTCCCGGTGATCGCGATGCTGCGCGTGCCGGGGTGCAACGCCGCCAGCGCGCGAAAGCCGAGATCGAGCTCCGAGACGATCGGGACGCCCGCGTGGCGCGCGGCGGTCAGCACCGGCGCGTCGGGCGGCACGCCTGGTGACACGATCACGCCCGCCGCGTGGCGGATCTTGGTGAGATCGTGGCGGCCGATCTCCACATCCACCCACGGCACGCCCTTGAGCGCTTCGGCGGCGGCACCGGCATATGGATGGTCCGACGCGTCGCTCGCGTAGACTCGCACGCCTTCGCGCGCCAGCAACCGGGCCGCCGCGACGCCGCTCTTGCCGAGCCCGATGATCGCGACGACGCTGCCGGCCCGGCGCCACTCATCCGGCACGAGCGTTCCTCGCGCCTGCTCGATCATCGCACCTTGAGCGTGGCAAGCGCGATCATCGCGCTCAGCACGCCGAGGATGTAGAACCGCATCACCACCTGGGGCTCGGCCCAGCCAAGTTTTTCAAAGTGGTGATGCAGCGGCGCCATTCGAAAAACCTTGTGCGCGTCGGCGTATTCTTTTCCATAGCGCCGCTTGCGCCACTTGTACGTGCTCGTCTGGATCAGGACGGACAGCGTTTCGGCGGCGAACACCGCGCCCGCGATGAGCAACAGGAACTCGGTCTTGAGGAGAATCGCGATCGTCCCGAGCGCCCCGCCGATCGCCAGCGCGCCCGTATCGCCCATGAACACTTGCGCCGGATGCGCGTTGAACCAGAGAAACCCGAGCGAAGCGCCGATGAGCGCGCCGCAGAAGATCGTGAGCTCACCCGCGCCGGGGAGATGGAGCACGCCGAGGTAGCGCGCCGCGTCCACGCGGCCGAACAGATAGCAGAAGATCGCGAACGCCCCGACCGCGATGACGGTGAGTCCGGCAGCGAGGCCATCGAGCCCGTCCGTCAGGTTCACCGCATTCGAGCTCGCGGTCGTCACGAACGTCACGAACGCGAGGTAGATCGGCAACGGCAACACCCAGATGATGTACTTGAACAAGGGCAGCTGCGTCGCGTTCGGGGGTATGCCACTGATGAGGGGGAACACCAGGAGATAGATCCCCAACCCGAGCCCGAACGAGACCTGGCCGACGAGCTTCCATCGCGCGACGAGGCCCTGCGATTGGCCGCGGACGATCTTCAGATAGTCGTCGATGAACCCGATCAATCCCATCCACAGCGTCGCGACGACGGTGACGATGACGTAGCGGCTGTCGAGTCGCGCCCACAGCAGCGTGGGCACCACGGTCGCCAGAATGATGATCAAGCCGCCCATCGTCGGGGTGCCGCGCTTGCCGTGATGGCTCGTGGGACCCTCGGCGCGCACGATCTGTCCGATCCGGTGCTCGCGCAACTTCGCGATGATCTTGGGCCCGACGATGAAGGCGAGCAGGAGCGCGGTGACGGTCGCACCCGCGGCGCGGAAGGTGATGTAGTTGAAGAGATTGAAAATGATGTGCTGGCGTGCCAGCGGCGCGAGCAGATGATAGAGCATCAGATCAGGTAGTTGAGGACACGTTCCAAGGCGACTCCTCGTGACGCTTTGAGCAGCACCAGCTCGTTGCCCCGCAGCGCGGATTTCAGCTTTGGTCCGAGCGCGTCCGCGTCCGCCGCCGTGATCAGCCTGCCGCCGAGCGCCTCTCGCAGGGACTCGAAGACGCGCGCAAACGTCCCCACCGCGGCGACGAGGGCGGGCTTGCGTTGGGCGATTTCGCGCGCCGCTTCGGCGTGCAATCTTGCACTTTCCGCCCCTAACTCCAACATCGTGCCTACCACCACCACGAACGGCCGCCGCTGCCGCCGGGCGAGCCAATCCCCCGTCTGCACCGCCCGGCGCATGGAGGCGGGATTGGCGTTGTAGGTGTCGTCGATCACGACCATGTTGCCGATCTCCCGCACGTCGCCACGCCCCTCAGGGAGGTGGAGGCCCGCCAGGGCCCGCACGGCGGCGTCGTGATCCACACCCGCCCGCTGCGCCACCGCCAACGCGATCTGGGCGTTCTCGAGCTGATGAATCCCGAGCGCCGGGAGCGTGATCTTCTCCCCGGAGTCCAGCGCGAGGCGCGGACGGCCGTCCCTGTCGAGGTAGCGGTCGAGCAACGCGTCGTCGCTGCTCTTGTCGGGAAGCGCGGCAGGGATCACCTGCGTCCGGCGGCGTGCTTCGGGCCACATAGTGTCTGGTCCCGAGCCGATGACGGCCACCGGCGCGCGATCCAGCAACGACAGCTTCTCGGCCATCACCCCTTCCAGCGATCCGAAGCCCTCGACATGCGCGTAGCCGATGTTCGTGATCACGGCGATCGTGGGTTCGATGATGTCGCGCATGCGCGCGATCTCCCCCGGCACGCTCGCCCCCGCCTCGACGACCAGCGCTTCGGTGTTCTCCGGGGCGCCGAGGATGGTCAGCGGGACCCCGATCAGATTGTTGAGGTTGGCCGCGGTGGCGTGGACGCGGTACCGCGCCCCCAACGCCGCGCGGATCATCTCCTTCGTGCTGGTCTTGCCGCTCGACCCGGTGATCGCGACGACCGGCGTCCCCTCGGGCAACATGCGCCGCCGGGCGCGGGCGAGCAGACCGAGCGCCGTGAGCGTGTCATCGACCTCGAAGAAGGGCAATCCCGCGACGGGGGGCGTGCCGCGGCGGACGACGGCCGCCGTCGCCCCTCCCGCTTTGGCTTTGTCGAGAAAGTCGTGGGCGTCGAACTTGTCGCCTTTCAGGGCAACAAAGAGGGTGTCTGGCATCAGGTGTCTGGTGTCTGTAGAGATCGCCCTGAACGTGAGCTTCGCGGGCGCCGTTACACCAAGCGCCGTGGCGACTTCATCGCTGGTCCACGGCCGTCCGACCGTCAGACCGTCCGTACGTCCGCCCATTCAGTTGGCTCCCAGGCCCCGTACGATTTCGCGCTCGTCGAACGGCTCCTTGGTTGTGCCGACGACCTGATACGTCTCATGCCCTTTTCCGGCGAGCAGGATCGTGTCCCCCTCACGGGCGAGCTCGAGTGCTTGACCGATCGCAGCGCGGCGATCGACGACGCGATAGTGCGGGCGGCCCCCCCCCGTCATCCCCGCTTCGATGTCGTCCAGAATCTTCTCTGGATCCTCGGTGCGTGGGTTGTCGGACGTCACAATCGCGATGTCTGACAGGCGCACGGCGATCTCGCCCATGGGAGCTCGTTTGCCACGGTCGCGGTCCCCGCCGGCGCCGAAGACCACGACGACCCGTCCGGAGGGAGACGTGACTTCCCGTATCGTCTCCAGCGCCCGTTCCAAGGCATCGGGTGTGTGGGCGTAGTCGCGCAGCACGACGCAGGGGTCCACGGCGATGCGCTCCATCCGGCCGGGGACCTGCGGCGACGTCGCGAGCCGCTCGGCGACGACATTGGGCGGCACGCCCAGTCCCACCGCACAAGCCGCGACGCCCAGCGCATTTGCGACGTTGAACCGTCCGAGCAGCGGCAGTGCCACCGGAAAGCTTCCCCGCGTCGTCACGAGCGTGAAGCGCGCGCCCTTCGCATCCACCTGCACGTCGCGTGCGGTCACGTCGGCCGCGGGCGTCGTCGCGGAGAACGTGATCCGGCGTGGCGCGCGCCGCAGCCGTGCCCACGCCGCGTCGTCCGCATTGATCACGGCCAGGCCGCGCTCCGCCAGGTAGCCGATCAGTTTGGCCTTGGCGACGAAATAGGCGTCGAACGTCTCGTGATAGTCGAGATGATCCCGCGTCAGATTGGTAAAGATCGCCGCACGAAAGGTCAGGCCGTCGATGCGACCCTGATCGAGACTGTGCGAGGAAACTTCCATGGCAACTCCCGCCGCTCCGCGATCCACCAACTCGGCGAGTGTGGCCTGCAAATCGATCGGCCCCGGCGTCGTCAGGTTGCCCGCCTCACTCTTGACCGCCGTACCCGCCGGATCGAATGCGCCCAGCGTCCCGATCGCCCCCATCGGCCAGAGCGCGCTCAATACATGACGAGCGAGGATGACCGAGGTCGTTTTGCCGTTCGTTCCGGTCACTCCGATCATCTGCAGCCGTTCCGCCGGCTCGCGGTACCACGCCTCGGCGGCGATCGCGGCAGCGCGCCGGCCGTTGCGCACCGCGATCTGCGGAATGGCGACCGGCTGCCGTACTTCGACCAGAGCCGCCGCCGCGCCGCGCGCCGCCGCGTCGGCGACGAAGGAATGGCCGTCGAGCGCCGCCCCGCGCACGGCGCAGAATAGCATCCCGCGCTCGAGCCGCCGCGCGTCGGCGGTGAGACCGGTGATCGTGAGGCTGGGACTGACGTGCGCGTCAGGCGCATCGACCAAGGCGCCGGCGCGCGCCAGCGCGTCCACGACTTCCTGCAACGATCTGCTCACGGGCGAGATAGAGGAGGCGGTTCCGCGAACACGGTGACGGTCGTCCCCACCGCTGCATGCTCACCGGCGGCGGGCCAGGTGTGGTGAACGACGCCCCACCCCTTCACGACGACGTTGAAGCCTCGGGCGTGCAGCGTGCGGGCTGTCTCGCGCAACGGACGCCCCGTCACGTTCGGCACGATCCGGTCGGGCTGTGTCGCCACGGTATCGGGGACGTACGGCCACTGCAGGACGTAGGGCACGACCCCGTCGGGCTCGTCGAGTGGCGTCTCTCGTCTGTCTGCTGTGCTCGCCACGTTGGACAGCCGGGCGCGATCCAGCGCAACCGTGCGGGCGGCAAGCGCCTGTTCGAGCATCGAGCGCGTCACCGGTGCGGCGGTTTGCGCCGCGAAGTAACTGCCGCGTTGCGGATTGTCGATCTTCATCACGACCACGAGCTGCGGCTCATCGGCTGGAAACAACGCCGCAAAGGATGCCGTATACTGCCCCGCCGCGTACCGCCCGCCGACCACGCGGCGGGCCGTGCCGGTTTTGGCAGCCAGCTGAAAGTTGGCGAGTGCGGCCTTCTCCCCCGTTCCACCCGCTTCAACGACGCCGCGCAGCAAATCGCGCAACTTGGCCGCGACCTGGGGCGTCACGACCCGCCGCACCGGCTCAGGACGGTGCCGGTAGCGCACGGTGCCGTTGGGCGCACGGATCTCGCGAATCAGCGTCGGCGCGAGCAGTACACCGTTGTTCGCGATCGCGCCGTATGCCGCCGCGAGCTGAATCGGCGTGACCGCAAGCTCGTAGCCGATCGCAAGACTCGCGGAGCTGGGACGCGACCACTCGCGGGGTGGCCGCAGCCGCCCCGGTGATTCGGCGGGAAACTCGACGCCGGTCGGGGCGCCGAAGCCGAACCCGCGCAGCACGCCGTACTGCTCGTCCGGGCGCAGCCGCGACGAGAATTTCACGAGCGCGATGTTGCTTGATACCCGGATCGCATCCGCCAGGGTCAGGGACGGCAGCGGGTGCTCATCGGTGACCACGCGATCACGCAGCCGGTAGCGCCCCCCCTCCCCCGACACGTGCTCGCCGGGCCGGACACGATCGAACGTGATCAGCGCCGCTGCCGCAAAGATCTTGGCGAGCGATCCCGGCTCGAAGGTTTCCGTGAACGCACTCGGCCGCATGCTGCCGTCCGCGCGCCGCGACGCCACCGCCAGGATCTCGCCCGTTGCGGGATCGACCATGACGACGTCGCCGCCCTCCGCTTCCATGTTGTCGATCGCGTCGTCGAGGGCGCGCTGCGCGATCTCCTGCAGCTCGGCATCGAGCGTGAGCACGACGTCATTGCCGGCAACCGGCTCGGCGATCACCCGCGCGGGCGATTCGTATTCGCGGCCTGCGCGGTCCTTCAGCACTACGGCGGCTCCGGGTATACCCGCCAACAGGCTGTCGAGCAGCCGCTCCAGACCTGCGCCGCCCCCTCCGCCTCCTCGACCATCGTCGCCCACCCGTCCGATTATCGCGCGGGCAAACTCGGCCGATGGATAGAATCGCCGCAGGACGGGCTCGAGATGAATGCCCCGCATCGTGCGCAGCTGCTGTACGTCGAGCGTCGTATACGGACCCGCGAACCAGGCGTACCGGCGGCGCAAGGCGCGATCCACGTCGCGGGGCGCGAGCCGGAGCCGGCGCGCGATGATCGCAGCATCGCGCGGCGGGTCACGCAGCTCGTTCGGTGCGACGCCGACATGATACGTCTCCTGCGTGAGCGCCAGCCCCAGCCCGTGGCGGTCGAACAGCGTGCCGCGCCGCGCCTCGAGCACGACGCGCTCGGTGCGCTGCGACTTGGCCGCCGCCGCGTACTTATGCCCTTCCAGCAACTGGACCTGGCCCGCGCGCACCACCAGCGCGAGCAGCGCGGCGCCGAGCGCGATCTCCACGACACGAAGGCGTACGAGGGGTTTGGCCATTTACGGCCGTTCTCGAGGTTGTGGAGGCAGCGCGGGGATCAAAATGATTTCTGTGTCAGCCGGCAAACGCAGTCCCAGTTTTCGGGCGCGCGGCAGCAGCACGCTGCGGCTCTGCGCGGTGCGCACGCGTCGGTCCAGATCTGCGCGGCGCCCCTCCAGCGATGCTCGCTCGGCCCGCAGGTCCGTCAGCGCGCGCGCGGCATTGAGGGCGGACGTCTGCCGCGCGATCACGGCCCAGAGCGCCGCGAGCAATGCGACGAGCCAGAAGGCGATCCAGTGGCGGCCTCTAAACGGCATCGGCCGCCGCCGTCTCGAAGCCGCGGAATCGCGCCGATCGGGCGCGCGGGTTGGACGCGATCTCGTCGGCCGAGGGGGCGAGGGGTTTCTTCGTCAGCACGCGCCCGAGGGCCCGGCCCCGGCAGGTGCATATCGGCTGCCGCGGCGGACAGATACAGTCGCGACTCCATTCCCGAAACGCGTGCTTCACGATGCGGTCTTCACCGGAATGATAGGTGATGACGCCCAACCGGCCGCCGGGGACCAGCGCATCGCGCAACGCGGGCAACGCCGCGGCGAGCAGCTCGAGCTCCTCATTCACGGCGATGCGGAGCGCCTGGAACAGGCGCGCGAAATCGGGCGGACCCGAGCGCGGGCCCAGGATGGCTCGGATCGCGTTGACGAAATCATCGCTGATCAGAAATGGCGCGGACAGCCTGCGGCGGATGATCTCTTTCGCCAGCGCACGCCCGCGACGCTCGTCCGCGTACTCGGTGAATACGGTCGACAAGCGCTCGACAGACCAGGTATTGAGAATGTCCCGCGCCCGAATCCCCTGTCCCTTAACCCCAGCCCCCAACCCCTGCATTCTCATATCCAGCGGCGCGCCGGGCCGAAAGGTGAACCCGCGTTCCAGGGTGTCGATCTGATGTGAGCTGACGCCCAGGTCGAGCAGGATGCGATCGGGATTGAAGGCTTGAATGGCGGCAAGGGCGGCAGGGGCGGCAAATGAAGCGGCGAGGTATTCGACACCTTCCGTGCCGAGTCGTGTTCGGGCCGCATCGATGGCATCAGGATCGCGGTCAATGCCCAAGACCCTAGCCCCTAGCTCCTGCAAAATCGCGGCATGGCCGCCGCCGCCGAGCGTGCCATCGACGGCGCGTGTGCCGCCGCTCGCCCACGCACGCACGGCCCCCCCGAGGACCGGGATGTGATACGGGACCGATGGAGAGTCGGAGGCTGCCGTGGGCACGCTCCATAATAAGAAAACCCCCGCCATTAAGGGGCGGGGGCTCAAAAGTCGGGAACTCTCAGGCGGGGCTGACGGGGCTCGAACCCGCGACCTCCGGTGTGACAGACCGGCACTCTAACCAGCTGAGCTACAGCCCCAACGCCCCTTACGGAGCGCCGGAATATAGACGCGTGCTCAGGTCAATTCAACGGCGATCAGAGTGGCGGCCGGCACTTGTACGCTCCCTGCACCGAGGCCCTCGTCTTTTCGTACTGCGCGACGTATCCGAGCATCTGATCCGCGAATCCAGGGGAGACGCGCCGTCCCAGCTGTAACGCCGACTTGGTCCGCCCGAGCCGGTCGAAGAACGAACGCGCCGTCGGGCAACGAGCGGCACCCTTGGCGTGCTGCACATACCCGTAGGGTTCACTCAAGGTCAGCACCGACGAAATCCCATACCAGAAACTGGTGTTGATACGGATTTGCTGTTTGGGCCCAAGGGTGTCGGCCCCGTTCCGCGGCGCGACCAGCGTGAGCAGCGAGTCGAGCCACCCGTACGCCGCGGGATACGCGCCGGCCTGGGCGATTTTGGAGCCGGCGGTCAGCATAATGACGTCCGCCGCGAGGCGTTGCATGGAGTCGCTCGCGGACAGCCCCGGGCGCAAATACGGCTTTCCAGAATCGATTTTCTGAACGAACAGCGCGCGCAGCCGATTCAATGCCGCCGTATCGCTTTTCGGAATCCGGTTGGCGGCGGCCGTATCCCACACCGCCGCGTCAATGATGGTCTTGGCGACTTGCAGACTTGTGGCCACATCGTTCGGCTCCCGCGCCAATGCCCTCTTGTAGTAGACCAACGCCGAATCGGTGCGCCCTCCCAGCTCGAACGCCCCGGCCCGCGCCTTGATGAAGCTGACGTTGTTCGGGAAGTGTCGAGTCGCGGCTGCCGTGAACTTGAGCAACGCCTGCGTGTCGGAGACTTGCTGCGCCGCGCCGAGCGCCGGTTTCAAGAATGTCGTGTCGCCGCCCAGCGCGCTGTCGTGGTCGAACTTGGCGATCCACACTTCGAGCGCGCAGCGGAAATTGGACGCTTCGGTGCAAATCGTCAGCTTCATATCGAGCAGCTGCGCTTCGCCGGGCAGGATCTTCAAGCCCTGATTGAGCAAGTCGATCGCGCGCTCGTACTGCTTCATCTGCCGGTACTGCTGGCCGATCGCGAGTCGCTTCTGCGTGTTACGCGGCTCACCCGAGAGCTGCTTGACGAACATTTCCAGAGCCTTGACGGAGTCGCCTTTCTGCTGGTACGCGCGCGCGAGGTTCTCGAGCGCGGTGCCGTTGAGCGAGTCTCCCTGCAGCGCCCGCATGTTCGCCGCGATCAGGCTGTCGACCGGCATCCGTTGCGCCTCGTAAATCGTGGAGATGCAGAGCCAGGCGGCGGTCGAATTGGGATCGACGACGAGCGCCTTCTGCGCATCCGCGCGGGCGCGGTTGAACTGCCCCTTCTTCCGGTCGTCATAGCACGCGCGGACCTGCTCACTGACACGCACCGTCGTCGCGATCTTCTGCGCGATCGCCTCGGCGAGAGCCGCCGCCGTTCCCGGATTGCCGTTCGTCGCGACAAAGCGGCCGGCGATACCGGAGCTGCCGATGTCGATCATCTGGACGTCGGCCTCCAGCGTCGCACCGCTCTTGACGAATGAGCCGGTCACGTACGAGTGCACCTGGAGGAAACGCGCGAGCTGCTTTGCCTGGGAATCGTCGAGCAGACCGTTGCAGGGGAATCCCGACTGCGCGAGCGCTTCGCACAGCTTCGCTTTCGGCACCACCGAGACTTTGCTCCTGACGAGCTGATTGACGCGATCGCGCACGGCATCGGCCAGCACGATGCTCGTGGCCGAATCGGCCGGCGATGCCATGAAGGGCAGAATGAGAAGTCTGACGGTCGGCTGCTGCGGCGCGGCGAGCTGCTGCGCCGTTGCGATGCTCGCAACGCTGATCGTCAGAGCCACTGCGAATTGAAGCGCTCTCACCGTGTTCGTTCCTCCGTTACAGGCTGCTACACCAATGGGCGAAGAGGGATTCGAACCCCCGACATCCTGCGTGTAAGGCAGGCGCTCTGAACCGCTGAGCTATTCGCCCGTGCGATTGGGGGAGCGAAGGTGCTAAAGTGCAAGGCCTACTGGAAACAAAACACAGTAGCCCAGGACGAGCAGCACCGGCGCGAGCGTCGTAGATCCTCTCGACAACAGCCAGTACCCCAGCACGAGCGAGGCGAGCGCTGCGCCAAGAACGATGTAGTTCTTCGGTCCGAAGCGCAGGCGCGAACGTGCAAGGGTTTGGTCTGGCATAAGCGGCTGGAGTCTATTCCTTAATTCCATGCTCGTCAAGCAGTTGGCTTCCATCCGCTCCTGCCGCCTCCTCCAGCGCGGCGCGCTTGCGCTGGTCGCGCCGCCGTCGCAGCAGCACCAGCGCGGCGAGGAGTGCTCCAATCGACAGCCAGAAAAAGCCCATCGCCCCAAGCCACGACAGCCAGCCGTAGCGCGAGCCCACGTCGCGCTGCCAGCGCAGCTCGAAGTCCCCTTCGGTGACGTGGTAGGTCGCGCGCAACGCCGCGTCGAACGACTCCGCCTGGGGGAGATTGGCGAGCAGAGGGCCGAGCCCGCGCTCCCCGCCCCACCGTTGGAGCATCAGCACGGCGGTGGCCGCGAGCGCGTAGCCGGTCTCCGCGTCGCCCCGCGCGCCTCGCAGCGCGCGATCGACGTCCTCGAGATCCATGCGCACGCCGCGCGCGAGCTGCCAGTTGAGCCGCAGCGCATCGAGCCGGTCCCACTCCTGCGCCGCCACCGCGGCGTACCCTTCCTCGAACCAGAGCGGGACGTGGTGACCGACGTGCCAGCGCAGCGCGAGGTGCGCGAGCTCATGACGGAGGGCCGATGGGCCGCTGGGCTGATGGGCCGTCAACAACACGATCGTCCCCGCGTCGGGGAACGCGGCGCCTTCGCTCCATAGCGGCAGCCGCCCGCGCGTGAGCGAGTCGTACTGCTCACGCGTGGGAGCGAGGATGATCCGTATGGGCCGATCGGGCAACGCACCGATGCCGGGGAAATCCCGTGCATGGTCAGCCGCCTCCGCCACTGACGCCGCCAACGTTTGTTGATTCGGCCATGCGACGGCGGTCACTCGACCCACGGTGATCGCGGTAGGACCCTGCAACAGCAGGGCAAGCAGCGCTATTCTCGCGGCGGCTCCTCGCCCTTGGCGACAAGCTCCAGCATTTCCTGACACCGCTTGCCCCAGGGATTGAACTTGTTCGCCTTGAAGCCGTCTGCCCACGTGGATTTGGCCTTCTCCTGATCGCCGCCGTACCAATGGGCGCGTCCCAGCTCGTAATAGGCCTCGATCAGGTTGGGACCGAGCTTGATCGTCTTCTCGAAAAACGTCTCCGCGTCTTCGAACATCTCGCGCTGCAGATAGACCAGCCCGAGGTAGAAATGCGCGTACAGCGTGGCCTTCCTGTCGTTGTCGAGCCGGATTGCCTTCGACAGATGCTCGATCGCCTCGCCGAAGATCCGCTTCTTGAGACAGATGTAGCCGACGTTGATGCGCGCGAGCGAATTGGCCGGCTCCTTCATCAAGACTTTCTGGAAGGTGCCGAGGGCGTCGTCGTAATCCTCGTGCAGCATCTGCGCCCAGCCGAGCAGCGACTCGGCCTGCGTCTCTCCGGGGGAGAGCTGGAGCGCTTTCGTGAGCGCCTGAATCGCGCCGGCGTGGTCGCCGAGCGAGATCAGACTCCACCCCTTCTCGATGAACGTGGTCGCGCCGATGTGATCGGCGTGGAGCACCGGCCGCTGCCCGGTGAATTCCGGAGCAGAAGCCTGCTTTGTGTCGGCGGCGATTTGCTTGTAGCGATCGACGAGCTGGCGGATATCGTCCTTGAGCTGCGTCAGCTCACCCAGCATGCTGTCCACCTTCTTGAAGAAGGCGATGATCTCGCGCTTCGCCGCTTCGCGCTCGGCGTTGCCCGACGGGCCGCCTCCCTCGAGCTGCCGCGCGATGGTGTCGTATTCCCGGCGCAGCGCCGCGACCGGTGTTTCCGTCATGTCGCCGTCTGCAAAGCCATCTTTTCCTTCGCATTGAGCAGCTTATTGGTGTTCAAGACGACGATCGTCCGGCCATTCTGTACCACCAAACCGGAGATGTATTCGGCGGCGAGCCCCTTCACGATTCCCGGCGGTGGTGTCACGGATTGCGCCGCCACTTGCATCACTTCGGTGACCGTGTCGACGATCATCCCAATCTTGCCGCCATCGAACTCCAGTATGACGGTGCGCGTATCCTCGCGCAGTGGCGCGGCGGCGCCGAGGCGCTTGCGCAAATCGACGAGTGGAATCGCCCCCCCCTGGTATTGGAGGACGCCTTCGAGAAAGTCCGGCGCCTTGGGCAGCGGGGCGGGCGCTTCGTACCGGAGGATGCGCTCGACTTGAAAGATGTTGAAGGCGAAGTCCTGGCCGCCGACTTTGAACGTGACCAGCTGGACGTCGTCACCGCCCAAGCCGCTGATCGTCGTCATGCGATCCGATCTCCGAGCGCATCCAAATCGAGAATCGGGACGAGACCATCCTCGTGCTCCCCTACACCCGCCGCCCAGGGCAGCGTCTGACCGCGCGGCACGGGCAACGGCTGCTCGCGCACGACCGCATCGGCGTCGTCCACCTCGAATGCGACCTGCCTGCCACTGGCCCCGAGCTCCACGAGGACTACGGTCCGCACGACGCTCTCCCCCGCCGGCGTCGCCGCGGGCGGCGCGTCGGCGCCCGTGAGAAACGCACCCAGATGGATGAGCGGAACGAGCCGCCCGCGCAGCGGCGTCAGCCCGCGGATCGCCGGCAGCTTGTGAGGGATGTGCAGCACTTCCGTCGCATCACCGACCTCGAGCACACGGGCGACCGGCAGTCCGTACTTTTTCCCCTCGGAACGCACGAGCAAATAGCCTTTCATCAGATTCTCTGCCCTCTTCGCAACAGCTCGGCGGCGACGCGATCGGCGATCTGGCCGAGCGGGAGCACGGCATCCACGCCGCCCGCCTGCACCGCGGCGACCGGCATACCGGGGATGACGGCAGTTTCCCGATCCTGCGCCAGGCCGGTTCCGCCCGCGTCACGTATCAGGCGCAGACCGGCGGCGCCATCGCGCCCCATGCCGGTCAACACGACACCGACACCGCGCGCGCCGTACACCTCGGCGATGGAGCGGAAGAGGGGGTCGGCCGCCGGGCGAACGCCCCAGAGCGGCGCGGATTGATCGAGCGCGATGACCGGACCGTCGGGAGCGGAACGCACCCGCATATGATAATCGCCCGGGGCCACGTATGCCGTATCGGCGACGATCGGCGCGCCGTCGTCCGCCTCAACGACGCGCAATGGGCTCATCGAGTCGAGCCGCTCTGCGAGACTCCGCGTGAACTTCGGCGGCATGTGTTGCACGATGAGCACCGCGGCACCGCGGCCGGTCGGCAGGCGCGGCACGACGTCGGCGAGCGCACGCGGGCCGCCGGTCGAAGCGGCGATGCCCACGGCGAGCACCGCGCGGCCGCGCAGCGCGAGCTCCGGCGGATGCACGACGGGGGCCGGGGGGCGCGCCAGGACTTTGACGTGTGACACGTCGGCGGCCAGCGCGCGGCGCACCGCCGCGATGAGCTGCGGCGCGAGCGCTTCGAGCGCGGCTCGCGGGTGGCCAAAGACGTCGGGTGGCGGCTTCGCGACGATTTCGACCGCCCCCAGCTCCAGTGCCCGAATGGCCGCCTGCGTCCCGGGGCCGGCGTGCGCGCTGACGATGACGATGGGCCGCGGCGATTCCGACATGATGTAGCCGATGGCGCCCAGGCCATCGAGCTGCGGCATCTCGAGATCGAGCGTCACGACGTCCGGCTGGTGCTGATGGATCTTCCGCAGCGCATCCAGTCCGTCGCGCGCCGTCGCGACCACGCGAAACTCGCCCGTCTCCGCATCGCCGCCGCCCAGCACGTCGACCAACACGCGCCGCATCAGCGCGCTGTCGTCCGCGACCACGACGGTCGGTTTGGAATGGGGGGAACCTTCAGATGACCGATTCACTCGCACCCACCGACCGGATCTCCGCGCGGCCGTCTTTGATGTAAAACCGCACGCTGCGGCCGCGCTCGCCGCCGACCGACTCGCGCACGATGGGGATCGCGGCGGCGCGCAGCGCGCTCCGCGCCGCCAGGACGTTCCGCTCGCCCATCTGGATCGTGCCCGTGGTGACCAGCTGGCTGAACATACTGGCGCCGCCGGCCAGTTTGGCGACGAGGCGCCGCGGGTCGGCGCCCAGCGCCTTCAGGTGCTCGATGAGCAGCGGCACGGCGGTTTCGGGAAACTTGGCTCGGTTGGTGATGTCGCGCGCCAAACTAATGGACGGCAGCAGCACGTGCGCCATCGCGCCCGCCTTCGCCTGGGGATCGTGCAGCATGATGGCGACGCACGAGCCCAGTCCCAGCGTGACCAGCACGCCATCGCCGCGTTCGGCCGCCCAGTCGGCCACCTTGATGATGATCTCCTTCACTGCCCACCCGGCTTGACGTAAATGCGCTCGCGGGGATCGACGAGGGTCAGACGGTCGCGTGCGGGTCCAAAGAGTGTCTCGACCTTGCCGAGCAACAGGACGCCGCCCGGCGCGAGCGCGTCGACGAACACCTGAAACAGGCGCTCCTGCGCCTGGCGCTCGAAGTAGATCACGACGTTGCGGCAGACGATGAGGTCGTACGGCGGGTGCGGCGGCGGCTCGCGCATCAAATCGTGCGCGCGCACCTGCACGAGCTCGCGCACCGGTGACTGCGGCTCGCCGTCGCGAAAATAGCGGCGCCTGAGATTGACGGGCATCTCGCTGAACGCCGCGTCGGGATACTTCGCCTGGCGGGTCCGCTCGAGACTCAGCCGATCGACGTCCGTCGCGTCGATCATGCCCGCGGCGCCGGCCTCCGCGAGCAGCACGGCGATCGTGTAGGGTTCCTCGCCGGACGCGCATCCCGCCGACCACACGCGCAGGCTCGGCCGGCGCCGGGCCAGCACGTCGAGATAGGGACGCAGCGCATTCCACGTTTCGACGTTGCGGAAGAACTTCGTGACGTTGATGGTGAGCGCGTCGAGCAGCTCCTGATACTCGTGCGCGTCGCGGTCGAGGAGGGCGCCGTAGTCCTCGTACGTGTGGACGCCGCGGGCGCGCATGCGCACCGCAATCCGGCGCTTCAAGCACTTGTCCTTGTACGACCCGCAGCTCACTCCCCGCTCGCGTGAAATCTTTTCCGTCAGCGCTTCGAACGCTCGCTCCTGAGGAGCGGCCCCCTTGGTCACGACAAGGTGCTCAGGGTGTCCAGATTCGCTTTGACGAGCTCGTGCTTGGGATTCAGCTCGAGCGCGCGGTGCCACAGCTCGCTCGCCCGCTCACGCTCGTTTCGTTTGTAGGCAATGTTGCCGAGCTTGAAGTAGACGTCGTCACCGAGCTCGGGAGACAGCTCGATCGCGCGCTGGTAGAGCGCCCAGGCCTCCTCGTAGCGCGAGGCGCGGTAGGCGAGATCGCCGAGGTTCTTGGAGAGCTGCGGCAACGACGGCTCGTCCTGCAACGCCGACCGCGCCAGCTCCTCGGCCTTGGGCAGTTCCCCCGCCAGCTCGTGCAGCACCGCGAGGTTGTTGCGCAGGACGCCGTTCTGGGGATACGCCTCCACGCCCTGCTTGGCCACCTGTTCCGCCGTCTCGAAGTCGCCGGCCCCCGCGGCCGCGAGCGTGCGCGCCCAGAACCAGATCGGGGGAACCCGCTCGGCGAACAACTCCTTGGCGCGGTCGAGCCGGCCGGTGGCGCTGGCATGGTCGCCCTGCTTCAGCGCCACGACGCCCCACCCGACGTAGACGCGCGGATCGGTACGGGCGCGCGTCGCGGCCTCGGAGTACGCGGCCTCGGCGTCCTCCAGCCGGCCGAGCTGCTCGAAGGCGAGGCCCAGGTTATGGAGCACCGCGGGGCGCGAGCCACCCTTTTCCGCGGCGAGCCGCAGCGACTCCATCGCCTCGCGCCAGCGGGCCTGCTTCAACGCGACCAGGCCGATGAAGAAATGCGCGTTGGCATCCGTCGCGCGCAGCTCGGCCACACGGCGGAACTCGCGCGCGGCTTCATCCAGCATGCCCGTCTTGTAGAACGCGATGCCCAGGTTGCGGTGCTCCTCGACCCGGGCGTCGGTCATCTTCAGGTCTTCGGCACTGGCGGTACGGCCGGCGCGATGCAGAAAGCCCGCCGTCACCAGGCCGTACAGCGCCTTGCCCACCTCGAACTCGCCCAACCCAGAGTCCTCGATGACCTGATTGACGTCGCGCGATCCGTCGAGCAGCGGCAGGAGCCGGTCCTGGATCTCCGTCAGCTTCGCGTCGCTGATGGCGAGGCGATCGCGGTCGACGAGGAAAATCAGATCGAACGAAGGAATCTTCTTCTCGATCAGCCCCCACTCGTCCACGCGCCGCGCGCCCTCGAGCAACAGCGACTCCGGGTTGATCGAGACCAGGAAGTCCTGCTGCTCCGGCCGCACATCGGCTTCAAAGTTGAACGTTCCCTGCGTCCAGGTGAACAGGTAGTAGACCGACTCCTCGATCTGCATGCGCATGTAGCGCTCGAGCTCCTGCTGCGACAGCACGTTCTGGCCGACGAGGATCTCGCCCAGCTTCTTATCTCGCTCCTTCATCTGTTTGTGGATCGCGGCGTCGAGCTGCTCCTGGCTGATCTTCTCGTGCTTGACGAGGATGTCGCCCAGGCGGTCACGGCGGTTCACGATGGATGCGTATGCGATGCGGCCCTTGTCGAAGTAGATGTAGCCGAAGTTCGAACGGTCGGCGATGGAAAGGCAGCCGGTCTTCTGCCCCAACGCCAGCAGCTGCAGGACGTCGGGCAGCGACGCTTCCTTGAGCGAGCCTTTGATCGCCATTTAGCGCAGGTCCTCGATCACGCGGTCCCCCGCGGCGGGCCAGTCCCACACCATCTTCTCGCGGCTGCGTACCCCGCCGGCGCTCGACACGACGATGCCGCTGGTGCGGAGTCCGGTCGTGCGCCGCGGTGGGGGCGCTCCCTCCAGCACCTCGCGCGCCAGACCGGCCGTCACGGGCGCGTCCTGCGCCGCCGCCGCCTCGACCACCCGCTGCACCACGCCGGTCAGGCTGCGCACCGAGTCGATGGGCCGGTCGGCGAGATAATCGAGCAGCGCGGGCTCCAGCGGCACGCGCTGCTGCGTCAGCAGGCGCTCGAGCACACTGCGGCGCAGCTCCTTGTCGGGCGCCGCGATTTCCGCCACCAGTCCACCCTCGAGCCGGGACACGATGCGCTCCTCGAGTCCATCGAGCGTGTTGGGATGCGCGGGGGCCGTGAACACGAGCTGCCGGTCGGCATCGAGGAACTGATTGAAGAGATTGAACAGCTCTTCCTGGGTGCGCTCCTTCCCGGCGAGCAGATGGATGTCGTCCAGGAGCAGTGCCGTCGCCCGGCGGTAGCGCGCGCGCCACCAGTCCACGCGGTTTCCGTCGATCGCCGCGATCAGCTCGTCGACGAATGCTTGAGTCGACAAACACGCGACGACCACGTTCTTCTTTTTCTTCGCCAGCTCGAGACCTACGGCATTGAGCAGGTGCGTCTTCCCCAGGCCGCTTTTGCCCACGATGACGAGCGGGTTGTATTTCTTGCCCGGCTTGGCGATGACGTCACGCACGGCCTTCAGCGCCACGTCGTTGGAGGGACCCGCGACGTAACTCTCGAACGGGAAGGCTGCCGACGGAGCCGGTGGCGGGGCCGCGCCGTCGCGTATCTTCTCGGCGGCGGCCTCCGCCTCGCCCATATGGTCGGGATCGCGGAACACCTTTTCGCCCGCAGCCTGAGGATCGAGCACCGCGACTTCCGCTTCGAGCGCCTTGAGGCGCTCCACATCCTGCACGTACGCCGCGATGGCTTCGTCCACCGCCGCCGGCGTTTCCTGCTCGAGGAGCTTCTCGAGCCTTCCGGTGCGGTAGCCTTCGCCTTCCCAGCGCATGACGGCCTCCGTCACACGTGCGCGCCACGCTTCGACCGCTTTGCCGACCGTGAAGGTGACGTCGGTCAAGAACTGGCTGAACTCATCGGGTGAGGCGGCGGCTGATGAAGCGGCGGCAGGTGAGACGGCGGCAGATGAACCGGCGGCAGAGGCACCCGTCGGAATGCCGAGGACTTTGCTGGCCGCTTCGGCATTGATGGGCGTATCGTTGACCGCCTGGAAGGCAACCAGGCGATTGAGCGCGCCCATCAGCTCCCGCACGTTGGGATACTCGACTTTGGCGACGGTTTCGAGCACGCCGGGCTGGAACTTGCTTCCCCGCTCCTCGGCCTTGCGGCGCAGAATGGCGACCCGCGTCTCGTAATCCGGGATCCCGATGTCGACGACCAGCCCGCCCGAGAATCGCGAGATCAGGCGCTCGTCCAGATCGGCGATTTCGGCAGGAGGGCGATCGCTGGCGAGCACGATTTGATGCCCCGACTGCTGCAGCGCCTCCGTGAGGCGCAGCAGCTCGGCTTGCATCTCTTTGCGATTCGTGAGGAACTGAACGTCGTCCACCAGCAGAATGTCGACATTCTGGAAACGGCGGCGGAACGCGTCTCCCTGCCCTGCGGCGATCGCCGCGTGGAACGCTTCGACGTATTCGTCGAGCGTCAGGTACTCGATGTTGAGCTGCGACGCGATCGTTTTCGCCGCATGGCCGATGGCCATCATCACGTGGGTCTTCCCGAGCCCCGAGCCACTATAAATGAAGAGCGGGTTGTAGGCCGAGCCCGGATTCTCCGCGACGGTGCGGCCGGCCGTGACGGCCAGACGGTTGGCGGAGCCCACGACGAACGTCTCGAACGAGAATCGCGGATTGAGGGCGCTCGTCATGCCGCCGGGCTCCCCGTCGCGAGCTTCTTGAGGACTAACTCGGAGACGGCTTTCAATGTCTCGAACACGCCCTTGCCGTGCAGCGCGTCGGCCGGGAAGCTCGGTACGCTGCGGAAGTTGAGCGCGTCGTCCAACTCGGCATGGGTGAGGATCAGCTCCGGCGGCAGGTCCTGCTTGTTGTACTGCATGATGAGCGGTATCGTGCGGACATCGACGCCGTGCTCGAGCAGGTTGCTTTGGAGGTTCTGCAGACTCTCGATGTTCTCATCGAGCTGCCGGGCCTGGCTGTCGCCCACGAACACCACGCCATCCGCACCCTGCAACACGAGCCGTCGCGTTGCGTTGTAATAGACCTGGCCCGGTACGGTGTAGAGCTGGAACCGGGTGGAGAAGCCCGAGATCTGGCCCAGGTCGATCGGCAGGAAATCGAAGAAGAGGGTGCGATCGGTTTGCGTCGCGAGCGACACCATCCGGCCGCGTCGCGTTTCCGGGACCCGCCCATAGATGTAATGGAGATTCGTCGTCTTCCCGGACCGTCCCGGTCCGTAGTAGACGATTTTGCACGTGATCTCGCGGCTCGTGAAGTTGACCAGGGACACTGCTATCTCCCAAACAGCGTGTTGAGGCTGTCCGTCAGCTCGCGCTCGAAGTCTGCGGCCAACACCTGCTTCGGTACCGTTCCCTTGGGGGTCGCCGCTTTCAAGTCCGCCGCAAGTTGCTCATAGAATAACTGAACCAGGCCGAGCGATGAAACATCGAGATCGTAGACGGCGAGGACGACCAGCGTCCCGCGGTCCGTCACGAACGTCGCGAGAAAGAATCCGGTCTTGGGGCCCTGGTGACTGAGCGCCGCAAACGGCTTCTGCCGCAGCTGGCGCGCCAGCTCGCCGGTAGACGCGACGATCGCGGCGGCGAGCGCCGACGCCGACATGACGTCCACGGCGCGCGAGAACCCGGACTGCGCCAGCACCTGGCCGGCCGGCGTGAGCACCAGGACCAGCCGCACCGATGCTTCGCGCACGAAGTCGGTCAGGGGCTGGAGCGTCCAGTTCTCGACCGCGCGGGTGTGGGGACTCATATCGCGGCCTCCGCGGCGCGCAGGAGCTCGAGCCGGACGAGGCCGATATTCACGTCCGGTTCCGCGACCGCCACCACGAGAATGCCGCCGGTGGCGTCGCCGGGCACCACCAGTATCGCGCCCTGCTCCGCCTGAAGATGCCAGAAGACGCTCGTTCCCGTGCCGGCCGCTTCCATCGCCCGGCGCAACCGGCCGGCGAGGCTCGCCGCCAACGCGGCGACCGCGCCGCCCTTGATGCCCTCCATGAGCTGCTCGGCGACCACGAGCCCGTCCTCCGCGGAGACGAGCATCGCCCCGCGCACGCCGCGCACGCGCGTGATGAGATCGAGCGCCTTGCTCACTGTTTCTCCAGCCAGCGGCGCGCCATCGCCGTCGCGCGCTGCGCCAGGATCGCCAGCCGGCCGAGCGGCATCCCGCGCTCGCGCACGACGAGCAGCAGTGCCTGCGGCGTCGGATGCGCGAGGTGGACGTTGCCGTGCTGCCCTTCCGCCGACAGCCCCATCCACGCGCCGAGGCCGAGCAGTTTCGCGGTCCGCGCCGCCTCCTGCGACACGCCGGCGAGATAGGCGGCGACGCGGTCGGTGACATCTGCCCCGGCCCCATCCTTCAACGCGCCACCGAGCACCCGCCCAGCGCCGTCGATGAGGAGCAGACCCTCGTTAGCGCCCTCGAGTCCCGCGAAGACGCGGGCTTCGTCAAAGGCGGCGGTCGCGGCGGTCGCCGACGGTGCTGGGGCCAGCGCCGGTGCTGATTCGGCGGTCGGGGCGGACGGAGCGGGTGGCGCAGTCCCTTTGCGCATCATCTCGATGGCCTGATCGATGCTCGGGTCGTCGGGCTCGACTTTGCGCGCCTGCTCGAGATGTGCCTCTGCCTGGGCCAGGTCGCCCACTTTGAAATAGAGGAAGGCGAGGCCCTTGAGCGCGCCCGTATGGTGCGGCGCGATCCGCACGGCCATGTCCCATTCGTCGAACGCGCGCTCGTAGTCGTGTTTGTCCGTCAGGATGCGCGCGTACATGTCGTGGGCATCGGCGAGATGCGGATGTCGTTCGAGCCCGTTCATCGCGACACGCATGGCGGCATCGAGCTGGCCCTTGCGGCGCAATGCTTCGCCGAGCCGCAGGAACACGAGGCTGTGCGGATCCTGCGCGAGCTGCGCGGAGAGCGCGCGGATGTCGTCAGCCATGGCTGAACACCCGGGCGGCCTCGCGCGCGCGCTGCACGTCCGCCCGCTGCGCCTCTTCCTCGGGGCTGCGCGCGAGGCGCTCCCAGTCGTCCCAGCTGGCGACCGCTTCCGCGAACCGACCCATCGCCACGAGCGCAAAGCCCAGCTGGCGGTGCGCCGCGGCGAGGTTGGGATCGAGCCGCAGCGCGCGCCGCAACTCCTCGGCGGCGGCGGCGGCGTGCCCCTGCGCGATGTGAATGCGTCCCAGCAAGAGGTGAATGGTCGGGTCGTGCGGCTGCATGCTGCCCGCCTGCTCGGCCGCGGCACGGGCGGCATCGAGATCCTTGGCCTGGAGGGCCCGTTCGGCCTTCGCGACCATCTCGGGCAGGTCACTCGCGGCACTCGGGCGGCCCCGCTTTGCCGTCCCGGGATCCATGAGCACGATCACGCCGGCACTTTCGAGACCGAACAACGTCTTGGCCACCTCGAAGTCCGAACGTCCGAGCTCCGTCGCCAGCCCGCGGATGGATCGTTGGCCGTCGATCAGCGCCAGGACTTCCCATTCCGGCGGCAGGAGGTCGAGCTCACCGCCGCCGCCTTCGGGTGGCGGCGCGAGTGACGGCACGACGCCGACGTGGGGGATCCGGTTTTCGATGCGCGACCACTCATCGATGCGGCGCGCACCTTCCATCATGAGCGCCTCCACCGGGATCCGGACAGTCACCTCGGTCGGAACCTTGCTTTCGGTCTCTTCGGTGAACGAGAAGTAGCCTTCGTTCCAGCTCATGACCTCGAAGACGACTTCCTCGATCTGGAAGCGGATCTGGCGCTCGACCTCGCGCTGCGTGATCACGCCGAGCGACACGAGGATCTCGCCGAGCCGGCGCTTGTCCCCCTGCCGCGTCTGCATGTCGCGGGCGCGCTCGAGATCGGCTTCCGTGATCTTGCCGGTGCGCAGCAGCAATGCACCGAGCGGATGGGGATTGCTGCGGATCTCGGCGGATACGACGACGCCGTTGTCGAAGTAAATCTTGCCTTCGTTGTGCCGCAGCTCCGAGGTGACGCGCAGTGCGCCCGTCTTCCGGCTCAAGTCGAGGAGCTGGAAGACGTCGTGGATGCCAAGCTCGCGTAGCGGTCCCTCGATCGGCATGCGCCTCCCCGCCCTCCTCTACGCCGCGTCCGAAGTGGTAAAGATGTGTTGCAGGTCGACCGCCGTGCGCGCGTGCATGCGCGCGCGCTGCGCGAAGGGCCCGCCGGGATCGATGCGCGTCACGCGTTCCCACGCGTCCACCGCCTCGCTGTAGCGCTGCAGCCGTGCCATGGTCGCGCCGAGGTAGAACAGCGCGCCGGTGTGCTGGGGATCGAATTTCAGCGCGCGCCGGAACGCCTCCAGCGCTTCGGCGTCGCGCTTGTCGTCGAGCAGCGCGCGGCCGAGCAGCAGGAGGGCGTCCATGTCGTACGGATCCTGTTCCAGCATGTCGGCGAGCCGCACGACGGCGGCGCGCACACTGCCGGCGCGCCGCAGCAGGTCGGCGAGCGCGAGTGACGCCTCGTGGAACGTGGGCAACGCCTCGAGCGCCGCCTCATACGCGCGCTGCGCGTCCGCCCACTCTTCGTCTTGCTCGTGCAGCCGTCCCAGGTCGAGCCAGACCTGCACGAAGCCTCCGTCGAGGTCGAGTGCCGACCGATAGGCCGAGCGTGCCCCCTGCCGGTCGCCGACTTTGAGTGCGATGTCGCCTTGCAGCTTGTGGAGATCGGCGCGTGCCGGCGCCCGGGTCTGGGCCTGCCGCAGCGCCGTCAGCGATCCCGCCGCATCGCCCGTCGCCGAGCGCGCTTTCGCCGTCGCGACCAGGATCTCGACATCTTCGGGCGCTGTGGCGACGAGCGCTTCGGCGAGCGGCAACGCTTCCGCCGAGCGGTGGATGGCGAGCAGGCTCTTCACTTCACCCAGCGCGGCGGCGGAATTCGCCGCATCGAGCGTCCGCGCCTCGCGATAGCGTTCCAGCGCCTCGCCGTGCAGGCCGCGGCGCGCATAGATGTCGCCCAGGAGCGTGGCCGCCTGGCCGGGATCGGCACCGCGCTGCACCGCCCGCGTGGCTTCTGCGACCGCAAGGTCCATCATCCCCTTGCTCTCGTAGTCGCGCGCCAAGGCGAGGGGATCGTCGACTTTTTTCGCGAGGCCGGGCGTGGGCTGGGGCGCGGCGGGGGGCGCCAGCTCCTGGAAGATATTGTCGAGCAGGCGCTGATCGAACGCAAACTCGCCGCCGAGGTTTTCGGCGCTGACGTCAGCCGAAATCTCGGGCACGATGCCGATCGACACGGTCTCGTACTGCAAATCGATCGCGAGCGCGAACTTCTGCGACACGTAGTAGGGATCGAGCTCGAGCGCGCGTTTCGTGGCCCGCAGCGCGCCGTCGTAGTCGCCCAGGTTCGAGAGCGTGAAGCTCAGGTTGTAATGGGCGCCGGCATTCTGCGGGTCCGCCTCGACGGCGCGCACGAACGCATTGCGCGCATCGGGAAAGCGTTTCAGCTCCACCAGCACCAGCCCGACGCCGTTCCAGGCCGGCCCCGACGCGGGCTGGCCGGCAAGCACCTGACGATAGGCTTCGAGCGAGAGCTGGAAGCGACGCAGGTGGGTCAGCAGCAGCGCGAGGTTGAGCCGCGCGCCCACGAACTGCGGCGACAGCTGCAGCGCCTTCCGAAACCCGTCGATCGCATCCTCGGCGTCGCTCTGATGCGCGAGCGCGACGCCGACGTTGTTCCACGCAAGCGCGTACTTCGGATCGACCTCGGTCGCCTGGCGATATGAGGCCAGCGCGTCCGCGGTGCGGCCCGCCTGGTGCAAGACGACGCCGCGCTCGTTCCACAGCTTTGGGGAATCGGGGACCTCGTGGATGAGTGACTCGTACAGCTCGAGCGCGTCCGGGAAGTCGCGTTTGAGAAGATGGACTTCCGCCATCGCCTGGCGCACGAGCCGCCGGTCTTCGCCGCGCTCGATCGCGAGACGATACTCGCGCAGCGCCTCCGCGTAGTAGCCCTTTTGCCGGAACGCGAGCCCGAGGTTGAAATGCGCGAGCTCGCTGCCTTCCGCCACTTCGGGCACCGGCTGCTCGCGCAGGCGGTGCTCGGCCGACTGGCGCTCGGCGCGGTAGCGCTCCAGCGACAGGTTGGTCTGCGCGCGCGCGAGCGGCGGGTTCAGCTGGATCGCCCGCTTGGAGGCGGCGCGCGCGTCCTGGTGACGGCCCATATCGCCCATCACGAACGCCATCAGATAATGCGCGTTGGCGTTGTCCGGATTGAGCGTCACCGCCCGCTCCAGCGCGGTCAGCGCCGGCTCGTTCAGGCCGCGATTGTAGTAGACCTCGCCCAGGTAGAAATGCACGACGCTGGAATCGGGCTCCTCCTCCACGGCGCGCAGGAACCAGTCGGTGGCCAGCTCGAGCCGCCCCCGACTCTTCTCCGCAAGGCCGAGCTGGATCATCGCCGCCACGTCCTTGGATCGGTGAGCGAGCAGCTCCTCAAATTCCGCGACGGCTTCGTCGAAGGCGCCGAGGATCGCGTACGTGCGGCCCAGCTCCCAGCGGGCGTCGCGCTCGTCGGGCGCCTGGCGCAGCCGCTCCTGCAGCTCGGCCACACGCCGGTCGTAGAAGCCGGTGTTGTGGTAGGCGATTTCGAGATTGCGCTGCGCCACCTGCATCTTGGGGTCGAGCTCGAGCGCGCGCGTGAACTGCTCGATGGCCTCGGGGACGAGGCCCTTCTGATAGTAGAGGACGCCGAGATTATTGTGCGCTCCCGCGTCCGACGGATCGATCCGGCGGGCGAAAGAGCGAAGGACGGCGAGATCGCGCTCCGAGACCGCCGGGGACGTCACGGATTATGTCAGGCGAATGGCGTCGAAGATCGCTTTGAGAGACGCCAGATCTGGCAGGAGCAGGAAGTGGCCGCGCAGCCCGCCCTGCGCATCGATGTTGAACTCCGTCTCGACGCAGAACACAAAATCCCGGTCGTGACCGAAGTTCAGGTACGTCGTCGTGAGCACGGCGGCCGAGAGATCTACGACGAGGCTGGGAACAGAGGGCAGCAGCAGCATGCCCATGAACTCCGACAGCGCGTTCATGTAGGCACCCGACAGGATGTTGCCGGCCTCCTTGATGCACGACTGCTCGATGGTTTCGAACGCCTGGGTCGTCCCGAGCGGGCGCTTGAGCAGCATGTCGCACAGCTGCCGGCCGACCGGCTCGGGGAACATCAACAGGGTGCGGCCGGTGAGATCGCCGAGCATGTGCATGAGGACGGCAGCGACGACCTCCTGCGGGTCGCCGATCAACCCCGGCACCTCTTCCAGCCGCGCGATGTTGATCTCCGGCACCGAGATCATGATGCGCCGGTGCGTGAGCTGCGATAACGCGGTGGCGGCGTGACCCGCCCCGATGTTCGCGACCTCTCGCAGCGCGTCGAGCTGGAGCGCCTTCAAATCACGGACGTCTTCCATGCCCTCTCCCTAGACCAGTCCGGCGGAGTCGAGGATCAGTGCGGGCACGCCATCGCCCATGATGGTGGCGCCGCTGAACACCGGCAGCGTGCCCTGCGGCGCATCGAAGCCCTTTACGACGATCTCCTGCTGGCTCAGCATTCCGTCCACCACAATCCCGGCGCGACGCTCTCCCATTTCCAGCACAATCACGGGGCGGCGAGGCGGCGGCGCCGGGGCGCCGCCATTCGTGCCGAGGAGTTTTCTCAGGTCCACGAGCGGCACGACCCGGTCGTGCAACACAATCGCATCGCGGCCTTCCATCGTCGTCAACGGCACCGTCCCGAACTCGACGGTCTCGGCGACGTACGTGAGGGGCAGCGCGTACCGCTCCTGCCCGACGGCGGCGATCAGCGCGCGCACGATCGCCAGCGTCACCGGCAGCCGCAGCACGAACGCGGTGCCCTTCCCCGGCTCGGTGCGGATCTCGATCGAGCCGCCGAGCGCGCGAATGCGCGTCATGGCGACGTCGATGCCGACGCCCCGGCCCGACACGCTCGTCACCGACTCCGCCGTCGAGAACCCGGGCCGCGCCAGCACGCGCAGCAGTTGGTCGTCCGAGAGCGACTCGACGTGTGGGTCGACGACGCCTTCGCGCTTCGCCTTCTCGAGGATTTTCGCGCGATCGATCCCGCGGCCATCGTCCGAGATGCTGATCGCGACGCTGGAACGCTCGCGCACCGCCGTCAGGACGATCTCGCCTTCCGGGTCCTTCTTGTGGCGCTTGCGCTCGGCGGGGGACTCGATGCCGTGATCGACCGCGTTGCGCAGGAGATGCACGAGGGGGTCGCCGAGCGCATCGAGGATTTCGCGATCGAGCTCGATTTCTTTCCCCTCGACTCGAAAGGATACTTGCTTGTCGAGCTGCCGCGCGACGTCGCGCACCAGCCGCGGGAAGCGGTCGAAGACCTGCCACACCGGCGTCATCCGCGCCAGGATGATTTCGTTCTGGAGATCGGCGGACAGGCGCGAGATCTGGATCGCGACCTCGTCGATCTCCGGATCCTGCCCCACCCAGCGCGCTGCGACGTCGTTCAACCGGCCGCGCTCGGTCACGAGCTCGCCGATCAGGTCCATGAGCGTATCGAGGCGTCGCAGGTCGACGCGGATGTGGCGCGTCCGTCCGCCCCCCGCCACACTTTCGGCGGGACTGACCTGACTCTCATCCGTGCCGCCGCCGAACGTCACGCTCTCCACGTCGCCCACCGATCGGACGGCAGCCTCGATATCGGCGGCCGGGCGGGCGGTCTCGAGCTCGCACACGAACCGGCCGTCGAAATCATCCGACTCGAACGCCGCGGCCGCAGGCTGCACGCGGTGCACCGTGCCCAGCGTCTGCAGTTTCCGAACGACGAGCATCGCGCGGCCGCCTTTCAGAGGCGCCTCGGCTCTTATCACGACTTGCACGAGGCGGGCGGATCCTGGAGGCGCAGCAGACGTAACCGACGCAGCCGGTAGGCTGTGGGAATCAGGGGGTTCAGGGGGCTCAGGGGCCTCAACGAAATGACGCGCGAGACCGCTGGGTTGTGGGGAGGGTTTCGCCTGCAGCGCCGCCCGATCGATTTCAGCCAGCACCGCGAGGTCGGCTTCGCGCTCGCGCCCCGCCACGGCGAGCCCGACCGCTTTCTCGAGCGCGTCGGTGGCGCGAAACAGCAACTGAATGATTTCGTCGGCTGGCGCCCGCCCGCTGCGGCGCAGATGGTCGAGCAGATTCTCCATGCGGTGCGAGAGATCGGCGACGCGACTGTACCCCATCGTCGCGGCCATGCCCTTGATCGTGTGGACCGCCCGGAACAGTCCGCCGACCGGCTCGGGCGAGGCGGGGTTCCGCTCCCAATCGAGCAGCAGCTGGTTGCAGGCGCTCAAGTGCTCCCGGCTCTCGGCCAGGAACAGCTCGGCGTACTGCGACAGATCCATCGCTACCCGAGCACGCGCTGGACGGCTTCGAGCACGCGCGACGGTTGGAACGGCTTCACCACGAAGTCCTTCGCGCCCGCCTGTATGGCCTCGACGACCAGCGCCTGCTGGCCCATGGCGCTACACATCAGGATCTTGGCATCGGGGTCCTGCTTGACGATCTCGCGGACGGCATCGATGCCGCCCATGTCGGGCATCACGATGTCCATGGTGACCAGGTCCGGCTTGAGCTGCCGATACTTCTCGACGGCCTGCGTGCCGGTCTCCGCCTCGCCGACGACTTCGAATCCGGCCTGCGCCAGGATGTCGGTGATCATCGTGCGCATGAAGATGGCATCGTCACAGACGAGAACCGTGTGGCTCACTGCTCGCTCCTTACCGAAGTCAGAATCGGACCCAACAGCGCCGCGATGTCCAGAACGATGAACAGCTCACCATTACGCCGGCCGACCGCCCGCACCAGCGTCGGATCGACGCCGGGGAGACCCTTACGATCTTCCAGCGTGGTCGCTCCGACCGCCAGCATATCCATCACCTCGTCGACCGTAAAGCCAATCAGCTTTTTGCTCGTCCCCCCGCCCGCCGCCTCGCCTCCCCCTCCCCCTTCGCCCGCGTCTTCCCCCCTCCCCTTGCCCAATTCGAGGATGATGGTCGAGCCTGCGGGGCCTGCTTCTGGGGATGGGGGTGGAGAGGGAGGCGGGAGGCCCAGCGCACGCCACCCTTCTACGACCGTCACCAGCGTACCGCGGACATTCACGAGCCCCGCCACGACCGGGGGCGCGCCCGGGATACGCGTCGTTGGGAGGCGCGGGAGAATCTCCCGCACTTGGTCCACGTCGGCCGCGCACGCCAGGGTTCCCACGCGGAAC
>Ga0193725_1000008_pt1 | contig 73886 bp, 57 predicted proteins | sample H2a2metaG_FD_143058 | JGI IMG/M metagenome (GOLD analysis project Ga0193725, IMG submission 143058) | Soil microbial communities from a riparian zone of the East river system, Colorado, United States - H2a2 | ecosystem: Environmental > Terrestrial > Soil > Riparian zone | place: USA: East River... | reverse complement strand
GTGAGGCGCTCCGGATTCTCGGTGGGCACGATGACGCAGGCATCCGCCACCTGCGCGGTGTAGCCGCCGTCCCGGCCGACCAATCCGGCGACGCGCGCGCCGATCTCCTTGGCGTAGCGGAGGGCGGCGACCAGGTTCGGGCTGACGTTCTGCTCCACGCTGCCGCCGCCCACCGAGAACACCAGCACCAGGTCCCCCTCCCGCAAGCGACTGACGCGAAGCCAGCCCTCGAACACGCTGGCCCACCCGTCGTCATTGGTCCGGGCCGTCAACTCGGACACGTTGTCGGTCGGCGCGTAGGCTTCGAGGCCGGCGAGCTTTCGAAAGTCGTTCACGGCGTGTGACGCGTTGCCGGCGCTGCCGCCGACTCCCAGGACGAAGAGCCGGCCCCCGCGCGCGCGGGTCTCGACGAGGAGGTCGACGAGGGCCTCGATGGCCCTCACGTCGAACCGCGCGATGACCCGGCCCGCTTCGGCGAGGTAGTCGTCGACGAAGCTCAGGGGACGGTCTCCGGGAGCGACGGAGGGTGCGTGGCCAGATACCGGCGAGTCTCTTCGAGACCCTCCAGGGACCCGATCTCGTAGAAGCGTTGCTCCGCTTCCCACGCGGCCAGCTCGCCCCGCGCCAGCAACGCCTGGTACAGCGTGGCGAGATCGTGCGGCGTCTCAGCCGGCACGTCGTCGAACGCCCGCGCGCGGAAGACTCCGAGACCGTAATCGAGGTGATGCATGCGGGGGCTCCGGCGGATCTTGTCGTACGCCACCAGGCGACTGTCGCGCAGCTCGACGTTGCTCCGATCCCAGCGGTCGTCGTTTCGAAAGACCGTCATGAGCGCGAGCCGGCCGCTGTCGAGAAAGGCCTGCTGGACCCGGCGGTAGTCGCACGGCAGATAGGCGTCGCCGTAGAGCACGAAGAACGACGGCCCCAGCCTCGGCAAGGCCCGCTTGATGGCGCCGCCCGTCCCGAGGCGCCGCTCGCCGTCGAAGGAAAATTCGATCCGCACCCCGAACCGGCCGCCGTCGCCCACCCACCTTTGAGTCATTTCGCCGAGGTGTCCGGCGCAGACGACCACCCGCTCGATGCCACGGCTACGCAGGAGCCGGAGCTGGTGGGCGATGAAGGGCTCACCGTTGACGTCGATGAGAGCCTTCGGCGTCGACGCGGTCAGCGGCTGCAGGCGGGTGGCGAGACCACCGGCCAGGATGGCCACCGGGTACAGGGGCTCCCTCACGACGGCGCGACCACCTTGGTGCCCTCGAAGTCGAAGCGGAAGCGTACTTCCTCGAGTCCCGCCCCGCGCATCGCCCCGCGGAGGCGGGCCTTGTCGTCGGCGTAGAACATCAGGAAGCCCCCGCCACCCGCGCCGACCAGCTTGCCGCCCATGGCGCCGTTGCCTCGGGCCAGTCGATACCACGCCTCGATGCGGTCGTTGCTCATCTTCCCGGAGCGCTGTTTCTTGTGTTCCCAGTGCACGTTCATCAGCTCGGCGAACTCGGCCAGCTTTCCGGCCTCCAGGGCCTGCCGGCTCTTCTGCCCGAGCTCCTTGACGACGTGGAGGTTGGCGAGCATCTCCCGGTCGCCCTGCCGGGTCTTCACGTCTTGCTCGCCCAGCACGTCCGCCGCCGTACGCGAATAGCCGGTGAAGAACAACAGCAGGTTGTCCTCGAGGTCGTACAGCGTCTCGGCCGCGACGGCCAGCGGCCACGCCTCGACCTGGTCGTCGGGCAGGAAGCTGAAACACGTGAGTCCGCCGAAGGCGGCGATGTACTGGTCCTGCTTGCCGACGGCCTCCTTGAGGATGTCGATCTCGATGTGGCAGGCTTGCTCGGCCAGCTCCTGCGGGTGGACCAGGTTCTTCTTGAGCGTGTGGAGGGCCTTCAGCAGGGCGGTGGTGAAGCTCCCCGAGGACCCCAGACCCGTGCCGGCGGGCAGGTCGGCCATGCTGGTGATCTCGAGATGCGGGGCCGGGACGCCGGCCAGTCGCAAGGCCTCGCGGATCAGCGGATGTTGCACCTCGTCGACGGAGGCGACCCGCTCCACGCGGGAGTACTTGATGATCAACTCGGCCACGAAGGTCTGATGCAACGTGATGTAGACGTACTTGTCGATGGCCCCGGCGATGACGAAGCCTCCGTGCTCGCGATAGTACGACGCCAGATCCGTTCCGCCGCCCCCCAGCGAGATCCGGAGCGGACTACGCGTGATGATCACGGGCGTTCCCGTAGACGCGTTCGACGATCCGCAGCGCGGCGTGAGCGTCGGCGAGGCCGGCCGCGGGCGCGCGGTGCAGCCGGATGTCCTCGCTGAACTCGGCGAACTCGACGTCCCACGACGCGTCGGCCAGCGGGTACTCCCAGATGACGGTCTCGGGTGGACCGAGCTCCGGCCCCATCCGGTAGTGCGCCAGTCTCTCGACCCCGTAGCTGCCGCCGAGCCCGGTCACCTCGAGCTTCCCCTGGCGGCCGAAGATCTCGAATGAAAACAGGTTCTTCCACTCCGTCCAGCTCGCGTGCAGGAACGCGGTCTGGCGACGGGCGGTCTGAAGGAGCAGGAAGCCGTTGTCCTCCACGGGCATGTCCCAGAAGTACGTGTGCGCGACGCCCTGGATGGTCTCGAAGTCGCCCAGGAACCAGCGCGCCAGATCGATCAGATGCACGCCCTGGTCGACCAGCTCGCCGCCGCCCGACAGCGCCGGTTGCGCCCGCCATTCCCGCTCGTACCCGATCCGCCCCCCGTGCCCGTACCGCCCGCGGACGTACATCAGCTCGCCGATCGCCCCGTCCGCGGCCAGTCGCTTGGCGCGGCTGAGGGCGGGATGGTACCGATGATTGAATCCCACCCGCGCCAGAACCCCGTTCCGCTCCGCCGTCGTCATGACAGGCTCGATCTCGCAGGCCCGCCGGGCCGCGGGCTTTTCCACGAGCACGTGCTTGCCGGCGGTGACGGCGGCGAGCGCCACTTCCGCGAGGAGGTGGTGCGGGGTGGCCACGATGACCACGTCCACGTCCGGCCGCTCGACGATGGCGGCCCACTCGGTCGACACCTGGGGACGGCTGGCCACGCTCCCGGCCAGCGCTTCCGCGCGCGAGGCGACGACGTCGGCGCACGCGACGATCTCCGCCGGGCCGACCGCCCGCGCTCGCTTCCGCCCGACGGCTCCGCAGCCGACGATGCCGACCTTCACGTCAGCTCCACGCCTTGCCGCGATCCGCCGGCACGATCCGTCGCAGCGTGTAGATGTCGGAGTCCCTCAGATCGTCCCGATGCGCGGGCAGCGCCGGCCACGGATCCCACACCGCGCTGAGCAACTTGCCGGTGATGCCGTCGCTCGCGGAGGAGGCGAGGAAGACGCAGAGCGAGGCGCCGACGTCCAGCGCGGTGCCGCCCTCGGCTTTTTGCCGCTCCGCTTGCGCGTAAAAATGGGCGCCGACGCGGTCCGGACCGGCCGCGAGCACCTCGTCGAGGAGACGGGTGTTGAGGGATCCGGGGGCGATCGCGTTCACGTCGATCCCGTGATCACGGACCTCTTCGGCCAGGGTCTCGGCCAGGCGCACCGCCGCCGCCTTGGAAGCGGCATACGCGCTGAGGAACGGCAATGGCTTGGTGGCTCCGCCCCCCGACAGGACGAGGATCTTGCCGGAGCGTCGATCCAGGAAGTGCGGCAGCACGCGACGGCAGACGAGGGCGACCCCCATCAGGTTGATCGCGACTGCTCGAGACCACTCGGCCCAATCGACTTCGTGCAGCCGACCCTTGGGGCCGTAGACGCCGGCATTGCAGACGAGGATGTCGAGGCCTCCGAGCTCGGCCAGCACCTGCGTGACCAGGCGGTCCACCTGGCCGGGCGACGCGACGTCGGCTCGCACGGCCAGGACGCGTGCCCCCCGCGCGGAGGTGGCGGCCAGTTCCTGTTGGGCGCGACGCAACGGCCCCGAGCGCCGCGCACACAGCGCGACGTCCCCGCCTTCCTCGACGAAGGCCCGCGCGACGGCGAGGCCGAAGCCTTCGCTGCCGCCGGTGATCAGCGCCCGCTTTCCCGCCAGCTTCACGCCGCGCGTCCCACCGAGTAATAGCGGATCCGCGCGTCCGTTCCCAGCCCGGCGTGGAGGAACCCGGACGGATCCACGACGAGCGGCGATCTCATCGCTCGGACCAGCTCGTCGGCCGAGATGGCGGCGAACTCTGGCCAGTCCGTGCCGACGACAACGGCGTCGGCATCTCGCAAGACGTCTTCCGCCGACGCGCGGAGGGTCACGAACTTCGCGTATTCGCCGGGCAGTGTCCGCACCGCCGGATCGTAGGCCCCGACCCTGGCGCCCCGTTCCGCGAGCCAGCGCGCGATCTCGATGGCGGTCGACCCTCGCAAGGTGTCGGTCCCGGCCTTGTACGTCAGCCCGAGCAGGGCGATGGACTTGCCCACGACGTCCCCGATGATCTCGACCAGTCGGCGCCGGGGCCAGGCTCGGTGGGCCTCGTTGCTCACCTGGACCGCCGACATCAGGTGGGCGGGCAGCCGTTCCGACTGGCCCAGTTCGAGGAGGAAGGCGACGTCGCGGGCGAGGGTGCCGCCGGCGAAGGCGCCGCCCGGCCGCAAGTACGCCCGTGACCCGATGCGCGCGTCGCTCTTCAATCCCCGCTCGACGTCGCGGGCATCGGCGCCCACCCGCTCGCACAGAACCGCCAGCTCGTTCGTGAAGGTCACGCAGGTGGCCAGGAAGGCGTTCAACGCGTGCTTGGTCATCTCCGCGGATTCGACGGACATCCACTCGATCCGCTCGGAGAAGGGCTCGAAGAGCCGGGCGATGCGCACGCGGTCCCGCTCCTGCCGAACGCCCGCCACCACCCGGTCCGGCCGCATGAAGGCGTCGAGGGCGCGCCCGAGCCGCAGGTTTTCCGGCGAGCACGCGAAGGTCGCCGTGCCGCCCGGTCTAACACCCTGATAGGTGCTCTCGAGCCGCCGCACCGATCCTACCGGCAGCTGGGACGACACCAGCACCAGGCATCCGTCGCGGGCCGCGGGGAGGATGGCCGCGGCCGCTCGCATTACGGCGTCCACGTCGCCCCGGCCGGCCTCGTCGACGGGCGTGTCGTAGGCGATCCAGATGACATCGCACTCGGCCAGATCGGAGGTCCGTGACGAGACGCGCAATCGACCGTCCGCCAGTCCGCGGGCGATCAGCTCGTCGAGTCCGGGCTCGAAGACGGGGGCGTGTCCGCTCGCGAGCCGGTCGATGGCCGGGCTGGCCGCGTCGAACGCGACCACGTCGCGCCCCGACGAGGCCACGCACGCCGCCGTCACCGTGCCGAGGTGCCAGAGCCCGGCGACGCCCACCTTCATGGCCGGCCGTCGAGCAGCCACGGGTTTCGATGGAGATAGTCCACGGTGCGGATCACGCCCTCGCGGATGCCGAGGGCGGGCCTCCAGCCGAGGGCGCGGATCCGGGCGCAATCGAGGTAGATGAACGGACTGTCGCCGGTCCAGCCGCGCTCACCGCCGGCGTACACGCGCTCGGGCGACACCCCGAGGTGTTCGCAGATCCAGCCGATGGACTCGTCCACCAGGGCGTACTCGTCGGTGCCGAGGTTGAAGACGTTGACCCGCTCCTTGGCCCGGTCGAGCGCCAGCAGCATCGCGTCGATGCAGTCGTGGACGTGCAGGTACGACTTGCGCTGCTTGCCGTCGCCGAGCACGTGCAGCCGCGTGGGGTCGGCGCGGAGCTGCCGGTAGAAGTCGAAGACGTGTCCGTGGGTATACCGCTCGCCGAGGATGGAGACGAACCGGAAGAGGTAGCCGCGCAGGTCGAAGCCCTCGCAGTACGCCTCGATGAACCCCTCCGCGGCCAGCTTGGAGGCGCCGTACAGGGACGTCTGACGGGGGAAGGGGGCGGTTTCGGGAGTCGGGAAGATCTCCGGTTCGCCGTAGATCGAGCCCGTCGAGGCAAAGGCGACGCCCCGGACGCCGGTCATCCGCATGGCCTCCAACACGTTGAACGTCGCGATGACGTTCTGGTCCAGATCCCGGCGCGGGTGCGCGGTGCCGTATCGCACGTCGGCGTTCGCGGCGAAGTGAAACACGAAGGTGACGCCCCGCATGGCCGCGGTCAGCGCGTCCAGGTCGAGGGTGTCGCCGCGGGTCAACGCGAAGCGGGAAGACCGACGGGCGGCATCGAGGAACTCCAACCGTCCCGTGGAGAAGTTGTCGTAGCCCACCACCTCGTGGCCGCCCTGCAGGAGGCGGTCGACGAGGTGACTTCCGATGAAACCGGCGCAGCCCGTCACGAAGTACACCAACGCTCGATGTCCACCTCACGGTCGAGGATCTGCCGCGGAGTGTACTGCACCCCTCCCCGATCTGAAAATAGCCCGCGGCGCCGCGTGTCGATGGGAGGAGAGATTTCCCCCGGAGCCGACACGGGACCATTGCATGATATCGAGGATGGCGGCGCCAGAATCGTCGGCCGAGCGTGATCCCCGGACGGCCGCCACTCCGGCCCCGCCGACGGAATACTACGCGCACTCCGATGCCTGGGCCGCGCGCGGGATCTTGGGAGCGTTGTCGGCCCGCGCCCGCCGTCAGATGTTCGCCGAGTTCATGAACGTCTTCCGCCCGACGCCGGAAGACCGCGTGCTCGACGTCGGGGTGACGAGCGACGGGGATCGGCGCGAATCGAATCTCTTCGAAGCGCTGTACCCGTTTCCGTACCGGGTGGTCGGCGTCGGCCGGCAAGATCTCCGCGCGGTGGGGGTGGCCTTCCCCCACGCGCGACTGGTGCGCGGCGACGGGTGCCACCTCCCGTTCGCCACCGGCAGCTTCGACATCGTGGCTAGCCACGCCACCATCGAGCACGTCGGCCATCGGTCGGCCCAGGCCGCGTTCGTCCGCGAGCTGCTCAGGGTCGGCCGACGCTGCTTCATCACCACGCCGAACCGATGGTTCCCGCTGGAACTCCACACGTTCCTGCCCCTCGTGCACTACCTGCCGCCCCCACTGCACCGGCGCGTGCTGCGGGGCCTGGGCCGCCGCTTCTATGCCGAGGAATCAAACCTGAATCTGCTCGCCCGGCGCGAATTCCGAGATCTGTTCCCCGCGGGCACCCACGTCGCCATCCGTTTCTCGTCGCTGGCCACCAATCTCCTCGCGTTCGTGGAGGGCGAGCGCGGCGCGGGAGTTTCCCGCTAAAATCGCCACCGATGCCCGAGTCCGCGGGAAGGAGTCCTCACGCGTTGGCCCGACGCCTTCGCCGGTGGTGGCCGGCGCTGATGCTGGCGGCGATGCTGGTGGCGCTGTTTCCGGACGTATTCATCCGCGGGTGGGTGATCTCCGCCAACGACATCCTGTACCAGCACCCGCCCTTCGACGAGCACGCGCCGCCCGGGTTCCGACGGGCCCACAATCCCCTGCTCGCCGACCAGCCGTACTTCTTCTATCCGGCGCGGGCGTTCCTGAAGGAGCAGGTCCGGCGGGGCGTCTGGCCCTGGTGGATCCCGAACATCCTGGGCGGACACTCGTTCGTCCTCAGCATCACCACCCAGACCTTTCATCCGATGCAGCTGCTGGTGTGGCTCCTGCCCCAGACCACCGGCGAAACGATCTATGCGTTGTTGAAACTCCTGGGCGCGGGTCTCGGCATGCTGCTCTTCCTCGAGCGTCGGGGGGTGGCGACCGCCGCCGCGCTCACCGCAGGGCTCGCGTTCATGGCGTGCTCGTACAACGTTCTCTGGCTGAACCACCCGCATTCCAGCGTCGCCACCATGCTGCCCTGGTGCTTTTGGTTGATCGAGGGGGCGTTTCAACGGCGCCACGGTGCCGCCCTCACCCTGCTCGCCGGTGGCGCGGTGTTCTATCTGGTGCTGGCGGGCGGACATCCCAACACGATCGTCAATTGCGTGTTCCTCGTCGGTCTCTACACCGCCTATCGCGCGGTGGCCGGTTCCACGGGTGAAGGCTGGCGCCTGCGCGGGCGCGCCGTGGGCCTGGTCGCCGGTGGGTTGGCGCTGGGGCTCTTGCTGGCCGGGGTCTTCCTGGCGCCGTTCGCCATGGCCCGCGCGTCGGGGGAATACTTCTATGGCGGGCGCGAACGCATGGCTCAGCTCGCCGCGCCCCTCCCCGCGCGCGAGTACCTTCCGCTCATCATGCCCCTCGCCGACGGCAGCCCGGTCACCGGCGACGACCGGCATCTCTACAATTTCAACGAGAACGCCATGTTCGTCGGACTGGCCATGCTGCTCCCCCAGCTTCTGGCATTGCCGTGGCTGCTGAGGCGGCGGGATTCGTCGTTCCTGCTGGCCGTCTGCATCCTGGTGGTGTTGACCCTTCAGGACGCCACGCCCCTCGCGTCCGTCATGCGTGGTCTGCCGCTGCTTCGGGACAACGCCCTGCAACGAATCTCCCTGCTGTTGCAGTTCGCGCTCGCCGCCGGGGGCGGCATCGCGTGGCACGTGCTGGCCGCACGTCCGGCCGACCGCCGCCATCGCCTGGTGATCGGCGTCTCGGCCGGGCTCCTGACGACGGGCGGATTGTTTTTCACGTGGGGTCTGCGCTCCGCGCGCGGTTATGGCTGGTTTGCGCTGGCACTGGTCGGCGCCGGCGTGGCCGCCGCCGTCCTGCCGTGGATGTCACGACCCCGGCCACGGACGTGGGTCCTCGGCGCGGTCTGCGTTCTGGTGGCGCTCGAGTTGTGGGCGGCCCACGGCGGCTACAACGGCACGCTCCCCCGAAGCGTGGCCGAAGTGCCCGTGACGCGGTTGGGGCACGCACTGCAGCACGAGCTGGCCCGAGGCTGGCATCGCATCACCGCGGTCGAGTACCAGACGCTCGCGCCCCAGAGCTCGGCGTGGATCGGGCTCAACGACCTTCGCGGAGGCGAGCTCCCGCTCTCGCTGCGCTACGTCCAGCTCGGGTTGTCACACGACGCGTTTCAGATGGGCGTTCACTGGTCGACCGACAGGCTCACGGACCGGGGATGGCGTCGAATCCTCGAACTGGTCGGCGTCCGCTACGTGCTCGTCACCGATCGCGACGGAACGCGCACCGTCGAAGTGCCCGGTGCGCTGCCCCATGTGTTCTGGGCGGAGAGACTCCGGCGACAAACCGATGACGTTCTGCGGAATGTCGACCTCCTGCGCGGGGGCGAGATGATCGCCGAGCTGCCCCCCGAACGCGAGCCCGGCGACGGCGGCGGAAACTTATCGGTACGTCCGGTCGACGTCAACCGGATCGTGGTGGAGGCGGACGTCACCCGGCCCGGGGTCCTGGTGCTGAATGAAATGCCCATTCAGGGCTGGCGCGCCCGCATCGACGGTCAGCCGGCGCCGGTCATGCCCGTCAATATCGCCCACGTGGGCGTGTGGCTGGAGGCCGGACGCCACACCGTCGAATTCGCGTTTCGTCCACGGGGCGTCGTCCTGGGCGGCGTGCTGTCGCTCGGCGGTCTCACCGCCATGTTCGTGCTGACCGTGGTCGTCTGGAGATCGAGAACGACCGACCGGTGATCCCCGGCGGGCCGATGGGCCGCGCCGGGGAACAGGCGGCGATGATTCACGCCTCAGGCGTCACGGCAGGATCAACCAGGCTCCGTTGCTCGGCCTCCAGACGGTGATGTCGGTCCGGTGGTTGCCGTCGTAATCGCCGGGCGCCGGGATGTCCGTGGGCGAGCCCCAAAGCTGCTGGCGGAACCCGTCCCTCGACTGGAAGATGAACCAGTTGCCGTCAGCGCTTCGACGAATCGCGAGGTCGGCGGATCCGTCGCCGTCATAGTCGCCCGGGACGGGAATGTCGCCGAGGCCGGAGGCGGCCGGAGAGCCGAACAGCAGCGTGCGGAACCCGGTGCGGGTGCCGAACACGAACCACTCCCCCGTGGCCTTGCGATAGACCGCCAGGTCGGCGAGGCCGTCGCCGTCGTAGTCGGCCTGCACCGGCGTGTCCCCGAGGCCGAGCACGGCCGGCGAACCGAAGACCAGCGTGCGGAACCCGCTGCGGGTGCCGAACACGAACCACTCCCCGGTGGCCTGGCGATAGACCGCCAGATCGGCGATGCCGTCGCCGTCGAAATCGGCGGGGGCGGGGAAGTCGTTGAGCCCGGCGGCGGCCGGGGAGCCGAAGACCAGCGTGCGGAACCCGCTGCGGCTGCCGAACACGAACCACTCCCCCGTGGCCTTGCGATAGACCGCCAGATCGGCGATGCCGTCGCCGTCATAATCGGCCGGCACCGGCGTATCCCCGAGGCCGAGCACGGAGGGCGAGCCGAAGACCAGCGTGCGGAACCCGCTGCGGGTGCCGAACACGAACCACTCGCCGGTCGCCGGCCGATAGACCGCGAAGTCCGTCTTGCCGTCCCCGTCGTAGTCCGCCGGTACCGGCACGTCTCCGGGCGCACCGAACTGCACCGGCGCGCCCAGCAGGGTCGTCGTCAACGCCGGATTCAACGCGCCAAACCCGGTCGCCGCGTTGAGGGTGTAGGTCGTGGTCGAGGTGACCGCAACGTCGGCGGTTCCCGTCTGTGGATTCGTGGTGAAGGTGCCCACCCCGGGGGTGATCGTCACGCTGGTCGCGCGGATCACGTCCCACCACAGCGCGGTCGGCGAGTTCGGCGGAACGGCCTTGAAGAATGCCCGCGCCTGCACGTCGGCCAGCCCGACCGCCCCCGTCCCCGACGTCTTGTTCAGCGCCTCGAAGGCGGCCGGATTCAGCGCCGTGCCCGGCGGGGTGCAGACGCCGTTGTAGACGGTGCCGTTGGTCGCGAACTTGATGTTGGTATACGTCAGGAACGGGGACGAGCCCGGGCACTGTTCGACGATGTCGGTGCCGGGGGTGTTGTCGACGAACGCGCTGTCCGCGATCGAGCCCGTGTTCGTCCCTTGACCGCCCACGAAGAGGCCGCCGCCCCCGCCGGTACCGGGAGCCGTGTTGTTGTGAATGGACAGCAACGAGCCCGTGAGGGTGGTGTTGATGTCGTGGTACAGCCCGCCGCCGAACCCGGTGGCGCTGTTGCCGGCGATCCGGGCGTTGGTGAGCGTGGCCACCGTCCCGCTGACGATCGCGAAGCCGCCGCCGAACCCACCGACGCCGCCGTTGGCTTGGTTGCGGGACACCAGGCTGTCCGTCATGGTCAGATTCGTCCGGGAGGTGAACACGCCGCCGGCCTGGAGGCTGGCGATGTTCTTGTCGATCACGGAGCCGGTGATCTGGAGCGTGGCCTTGGTGGCGTTGGCATCCGTGCAGGTGCCGCCGCCGCAGGCCAGATCGCCCCCGATGAAGACTCCCGCACCGATGCGGGCGGTGTTGTTACGAACGACCGTATCGGTGAGCGAGATGCTGGCCGACCGCTGGAGCGGCGTCGACACGTTGCTCGACGACGATTCGACGCCGCCGCCGAAGCCGCCGACCGCCGCCGGGTCGGCGGCCGTGTTGCCCTCGATGATCGAGCTCTCGATCACGTAGCGCGCGCGGTAACCGCTGAGGCCGCCGCCGGTATTCGCCGTGTTGTTGCGAATCGTCGACCGCCGGATCACGCCGACCGTGTTGTTCTCGACGTGGATGCCGCCGCCTTCGGCGGGCAGGTCGGACGGCGAGAACCGCACCGCCGTGTTGCCGGATACGTCGGAATCATCGATCGTCAGGGTGCTCTCTCCGAAGGCCGAGCCGAAGATGCCGATCACCACGATCCCGCCGCCTCCGAAGGCGGAGTGATTGTTGATGATCGAGCACGCCTGGAAGGTCGGCGAGGCGTCGTTGACGTGAGCGGCCCCACCGCTGCCGATGTTCGAGCCGGTCCCCGAGGTGTTGTTCTGAATGATGCTGTTGCTGAACACCGGCCGGGACCCGACCGTGATCGCGAACGCCCCACCGAACTGCCGGGCCGTGTTGTTCTGGAAGACACAGTTGTCGAACACGGGATTGGCGGTGGTCATCACCCCCGCGCCCCCGCTCGCCGGGGTGGTGTTGTTCTCGAAGGTGCAGTTCACAAACGTCGGGGAGCTGTTCAGGATGGTGAAGCCGCCGCCGTTCCCTCCCGTCGACTCCCCCATGCCGTTGCGGAACTTCAACCCGTCGATCCGAATGGTGCCGGTGGCGCCGAGGATGCGGATGGCCGTGAGGTTCTTGCCCGCCGCGTCGACCACCGCGCTGCCCGCCGAGCCCGTCGCCCGGATGGTCATGGACTTCGCGGTCGAGTTGATCAGCAATGTCTCGCTATAGGTACCCGGCTGAACGTTGATGACGGTCCCGTCGGGGAGGGACCCGCCGACGACGGCGCTGATGGCGGCCTGAATGGTCGAGAAATCTCCCGGCACGGTGGCGGCGTCGGCCGCGGGGGCGAAGATCGACAGCCCCGCGACGATCAGCCCGGCCAGCAACGCCGTCGAAAGTCCGCGGCGAAGGTCGCGACGGACTGGTGACAGGCCCGAGTTGTATGGAGTCATGCGATCGACCGTAGCATTTGGCATGCCCGCACACCTAGCATTTGGCATAGCGACATCGATGGTCGTTCGCGGTCTTGCACGCGGCGATGACGGACGCGGAGCGCTCGTGAGAATGTTCCCGCTCCTTTCTGGCACCCCTCGTGGCGATCTCGCACGAGGCGGTGTCACTGGCATGACGATTCACGCCCTGCCCTGGCTTTTTGATCAACGTTTGGGCCGTCCGAACAACGCGTCACGGACGACGCGGACGGCATGGTCTCGACGCGAGCCGGGTGGTGCCAGTCGCGCGCGCCAGCGCCGCACGCGCTTGACCACGCGCCAGCCGACGCTCCCTTCGATCTCGGCGAGCTGTCCCTCGAGGACGTCGAGCCTCTCGGCCGTCCGGTTCACCCACTCGACCTGCCGGGCGACCTCGCCCTCGAGGAAGCTGACGCGTTCGGCGTGCAGGCGCAGGTCTACGCGCGTCTCGTCCAGCTCCCGCGTCTTGCCGTTCCGCTCGGCCTCCAGGAACGTCATCCGTCCGAGCAGGGCCTCGACGAAAGCGCGCGCCACCTCGGCGCCGTGAGCCGTCCCCGTTCCGACGATCGGGGAGTCGGTGGCGTCGAGCGCCCGCTCCAGACCGTCACGGAGTCCGGCGGCGGCTCCCCCCGAGGCCGGGGAGGCCGTGAGAATGAACTGATACGTCGTGCTGTCCTCGTGCCGTCGCATGGCCGTGGCCACCTCGGGGGGGAAGCGCGACAGGTCGGCACGGAACTCGGTCGCTTCCGGCTCGACGCGAAGACACTCGAGGTGCGAGACGAGAAACCCCGCCCGCTCGAAGCACTCGTAGACGCTCTGGCGCGTGAAGAAGCGCAGGTGCGTGTCGTCGAGGAGTCCGAGAGGTCCGTACGGGAAGCGTCCGTTGAGGAGTTCGGCGACGATCGCCACGTGGCCGACGTTGGGGAGCGAGGCCACCACGTAGCCGTCGGGCGCCAGCAACGGCCGCAGGGCCGCGAGCGCTCGGCCGGGATCGCGCAGGTGTTCGAGCACGTCGGCGCAGACGATGACGTCGAACCGCTCGGCGCCCAGCGCCGCCGCGAAATCGAGCGCGTCGATGTCGGCCACGATCACCCGGCCGCAGGCCGCCCGCGCCCGCTCCGCCGCCTCGGGATCGCACTCGATGCCCACGACCGTGCAGCCGAAGCGCTCGACCAGAACCTGTGACATGTATCCGCTGGCGCACCCCAGCTCGAGGACGCGCTTGCCCGCGCCGACCAGATGGAGCACGCGACGGTGCGCGTTGTCGGCGTCGAGATCGATGCGGTGTTCGTACTTGAGCGGCGTCATGCTCAGCCGCGAGCACCCTCCATCGTGCACACGAACACGCCCCGTCCCTGGCGCTCGAAGCCTTCGGCGGTCTTCGTACCGGGGGGCGGCGCCCACACGATGCCCTGGAACGTCACCTCGGCGAAGCCGGCGGCACGGACCATCCGCTCGACACAGGCCGGCCCGTAGATCCACCAATTGGTGGTATCTCCGCAGTACGGGCCCTCGATGAACCAGGCGTACTCCGAGGCCGCGGGGTCGGTAAGCACCTCGGTCTCGAGGTACATGGTCCGCCGGGTGATCTTCGCCATCTTGGCGAGCATGTCGAGCGGGTTCTGCAGGTGATAGAGGAGTCCGGTGTTGAGCACGACGTCGAAGGGTGGCAGGTCGGTGAGGGCGGCGTGTCCGTCCTGCAATCGAAACTCGACGTCGACGGCCAGGATCTCCCGAATCAACTGCGCCTGGCGGAAGTAGTGCGGCAACGTCTCCAGGCCGAGCACCGATCGGGCCCCGCGCAGCGCGGCCACGAACGAGTAGAACCCGGCGTTGCAACCCACGTCGAGCACGGTCTGGCCCGTGAAGTCCCGCGGGAACCCGTGCTGGTCGAGCACGGCGAGGGCCCCATGGCACGGGTGGATGCCCGGCGTCTCCAGGCGCTGGCCGGCCGCGTCCTCGATGGTCAGACGATGATAGTAGTCGACGCCGCGGCACTCCTCGATGCGCTGCGCGTACCGCCGAAACTCGTCGGGCGAGAGCGCACGGCCGAGCAGGAAACGGTCGGGCGCGAGGCTCACCGCCCTACTCGCCACCGCGGGCACGGCGACGGCGTCCGACCTCATGTGTGCAGGGTAATTTGCACGGGCAGCCAGACCTTGGTGTGGATCATCCGGCCGTCGGTGGGAGGCAGGACTTCGAACACCAGGGCGTTGTCCACCCAGTCGAAGAAGGTCGCGGAGTAACGGTTGTACGCCAGTGCCGTTGTCACGCTGTACGTCCCGGGCGCGAGCGGAAGCCGATGTCGGTAATCTACCACAATCGTCTCACCGGCCCGGCGTGACGGGATGGGGGCGTGGTCCTCGTACGTGTTCGTCCCGATGATGTTGGTGCCGGTTTTGTCACGGACCAGGTAGCCCAGGATGCACTCGGCAACGTCCTGGTAGAACTCGACGTGGACCCGCAGGACGATCTCCGCGTCGAAATCGGCCGCGGCCAGCGGCCGCAGGTTTCCGTTCAGCAGCTCGACGTTCCGGATCCGTGCGGCCCCCGTCCCATGGCGAAACAACCCGGCCCGCTGGTCGAAGGTTGCATCCGGACGAAAGACACTCGCGGTGGGGGCGAGGGCGGGCGCGGCCAGCGGCGCCGTCGCCGGCCCCGGGGACCGGGTCTCCAGGCTCGCGATATGGGCGTGGTAGAGGTTGGCGACGTCGGCTGGGTCGCCGAAGGCACGGACCTCGCCAGCGTGCATGAAGAGCACTTCCGAGCACAGCGCCTGCACCGTGCCGATGTCGTGGCTCACGAAGACGATGGTCTTGCCCTGCTCCTGCAGCTCCTTGATGCGACGGATGCAGCGGTGCTGGAAGATCGCGTCGCCGACGGCGAGGGCCTCGTCGACCAGCAGCACGGCGGGGTCGACGTGAATGGCGGCGGCGAAGGCCAGGCGAACGAACATGCCGCTCGAGTACGTTTTCACGGGCTGGTCGAAGTAGTGACCGATCTCGGCGAAGGCCTCGATGGCCGGCACCCGCGCCCGCGTCTCCTCGGAGCGGAACCCGAGGATCGTGCCCTGCATCATGACGTTCTCCCGACCGGTGAACTCGGGGTTGAAGCCCGCCCCCAGCTCGAGCAGCGAAGCCACCCGGCCCTGCACGGCGACCCGGCCGTGGGTCGGCTGCACGATGCCGGCGACGACTTGCAGCAGCGTGCTCTTGCCGGAGCCGTTCATGCCGATGATGCCCAGCGTGGACCCGCCCCGGATCCGAAAATTGACGTTGTGCAGGGCCCAGAAGTCCCGGTGATAGCGACGACGTCCGCGCCAGAGGGCCTCGTAGAGACGATGCCGCGGATGCGCGTAGATCCGGTAGATCTTGGACACGGCCTCGACGTCGACCGCGAAGGCGGACATCAGAGCACGTCGACGAAGGCGTGCTTCGAACGACCGAAGACCCAGTGGCCCCCCACGAAGCTGGCCACGGCCACCGCGGCGAGGACGAGCAGCTGCGGACCCAGCGGGAATCGCCCTTCCAGGATCACATCGCGATAGGCCTGGACGACGTAGTACATCGGGTTCAGGGCGAGCACCCACGCGTAACGGGCCGGCATCAAGTCCGCGGGGTAGAAGATCGGGGTCAGGAACATCCAGAGCGTCATGGCCAGCCCCAGCACCTGTCCCACGTCGCGCAGGAAGACGTTCAGGCTGGCCAACACCCAGCCGACACCCATGGTGAACAGGAACTGCAGCACCATCACCAGGGGCAACAGAGCCAGGCTCCACCCGACGCCCCGCGAGAACAGTCCCACCCCCACGAGCATGATCGCGAGCCCCACCAGCTCCATCAGGAGCGCCGAGATCACCACGTACGCGGGCAGGATCTCCGAGGGAAAGACCACCTTCTTGATCAGTGGCGCCTGCTCCACGATGACCGAAGCGGAGCGGGTGATCCCCTCCGCGAAGGCCAGCCAGGGCAGCATGCCGCAAAAGAGGTACAGGGCGAAGCCACCGGTCGTCCCGCCGCCGAACCGGATCTTGAGCACGTACGCGAAGACAAAGGTGTAGAGGAGCAGGAGCGCGAGCGGCTGGATGATCGCCCACGACAGGCCCATGACCGAGGTGACGTACCGTCCACGGATGTCTCGCCGCACGAACGCCTCGATCGTGGCGCGGTGCAAGACGAGAATTCGAAACGGGGCGATCAGGGCGCCGGCGAACGTCGCGATGGCCGCCCTCCGACACTGCTCACGCCTGGATCATACATGACGCTACGCGGCCCACGAACGAATCGTGCGCGCGCCGTCCCGGAACCGGCCCCGAGTGCGGTATAGTGACCGCGACATGTGCGTCAACCGCGGCCGCTCGACGCCGCTTGCTCGCGTACCGGCCGCCCCTCGACGATGACGGTGACGCTGACGCCCGACGCCATGGTGCTCGACCGGCGGCTCACCGCGGACGACTACGCGCGTTACCGCAGGCAGATCGACGAGCGGAAATCCTGGGGGTACTACCAGCGGCTGGTCATCGCCGACGCGGGCGGCCAGCGCCTGGAGACCCCGGGCAGCCACGCGTGTCTGGGCTCCCTCGCCCTGCTGGATCGTCACGGGTTCCCGAAGGACCTCGCGGGTCAGACCGTGCTCGACATCGGCTGTAACGCCGGCTTCTACTCCTTCGTGGCCAAGCTGCGCGGAGCGAAGTCCGTCCTCGGTCTCGACTCGCAGCCCCACTACGTCGAGCAGGCGCTGCTGATGAGGGAGATCCTCGGTCTCGACGTGGAATTCCGCGTGAGCGACGGCCACGATCTCGACGCGAACGCCGGGACGTTCGACGTGGTGATCAACACCGGCGTCATCTATCACCTGCAGAATCCCATGGACTTCCTGGTCCGCGTGGCCCAGGTCACCCGGCACCTCATGTATCTCGAGAGCGAAACCCTGCTCGACCCCAAGATGTCCGAGTACGCGTGGTTCATCGAGAAGGAATACGGCCAGGATGCCTCGAACTGGTGGATCTACGGCCCGCGCTGCGTGGAACGGATGGCGCGGGCCGCCGGGTTTCGGCAGGCCGTGTTCCAGGGCTTCGTGTGGACGCCGCCACCCGGCATGAAGACGCCGGAGGGATTCGCGCGCCAAGGACGCGGCGCCTTCCTCTGCCAGAAGTGAGCGTGGAGTCCGCGTCCGCTCGCGCGGACGACCCGTCGTCGTTCTCCCGCGACCCCGTCACCCTCGCCGTCGGCCTCGCCGCCTTCGGTGTCCTGGCCGGCGCGCTCGGCCTCGCCGGCCTCTCGCTCCGACCGGTCGAGGCCGTCATGGTCGCGGTGCTCATCGCCTTCTTCGTGGTCAGCGTGCTGCTCTCGCCGGCCAACGGACTCGTGCTCCTCTATCTCGTGCCCCCGCTCTTCAACGGAGAGGACGGGCGTCCGTACTTCTGGCTGCTCGAGGTGCTCGTCTACCTGACCGTGGTGGTGGGCATCGTCATCCGTCTGCGGCACCGGCAACGGCTCGTCGTCCCTCACGGGGTTCTGCTCGCGATGCTCTTCGCCTCGACCGTGGTTTCGTTTCCCCTCAACCTCAGGGAGGTGTGGCTCCAGCTCCAGGTTTCGCCCTGGAGCGAGGTGCTGCAAGGCGTCCGCCGGGCCGATCTCTGGGACAACCTCTTCTACGTGCGCACCGTCCTCAACGTCGCCAGTGGCATCGGGCTGTTCGTGCTGGTCGTGAACGAGCGGTGGCCCCGCGAGCGGATCGCGCGACTGGCCGCGTCCATCGGCCTCGTCTACCTCGCCACGACCGCCCTCGGGCTGTGGTGTCACTGGCGGCCGGCGTCCCCCGCGGGCGCGTTCGTCACGCTCTGGCTCGGGGGGCCCGTGTTGGAGGGCTTTCAGAGCGTCGGTTTCAACATGTCGTATTTCGCGCAATACGCGCTCACCTATCTTCCGCTCATGGCCCTGCCCCTGGCGCTGACGGACGTGGCACCTCGCTGGGGGGCCGCCGTCGCCCTGCTGAGCTTGATCGTCAGCGGCTACACGATTCCCGCGGCCCACCAGAGGACGGCCTACCTCTTGTTCGTGATGGAGGTGCTGCTGTTGGTCGCGGCCGCCGTGAACTGGCGGCGGGGCCGAGGGGGACGGGCCGTCCTGGTCGTGGGGATGGGGGCCCTCGTCTTCACCGTCGTCGGGCTCGTCGTCTTCACCCCACTTGGTCACGGCATCGTCGTGCACGTCAAGCAGTTGTGGTGGAACGGCGACCCCTATCGGGTCAAGGCCCTGTCCGTCACGTGGCGCATGTTCCGCGACGAGCCACTGCTCGGCATCGGCAGCGGTCGATTCGCGGGCGTCTTCTCCCAGTACGACCAGGAGCCCAGGATGCAATGGGGCTCGTTGTCAGCTCACAACATCTACGCGCAGTTCCTCGCCGAGCAGGGCGGGCTCGGCTTGGTGAGCTTCCTCCTGCTGGTCGGGGCCGTCGTGATCCCGGCGGTGCGCAGCGTCCGCCGAGGTGGCCAGGGGCAGACGGCTCTGGTCTTCTTGCTGATATCGATGGCGGGGTGGCTGGCGTATGGGTGCCTTCAGTACACGTTCCTCATGCGATCGATGCAGGGGTATTTCTGGATCACGCTGGGGCTCCTGCTCATCTTGTCCGAGCCCTGGCGTGGTCGGCCGATGTCGAAGCGGTGGCTCGCCGCGATCGTGGTGGCGGTTCTGGTGCTGGGGTCGCTGCGCGTCGACGCCGCGCTCCGCCGTCCCGTTCCCGTCGGCTACGCCTGGGGGCTGTATCCCGGCGAGCCGGGCCAGACCCTCTGGACGCGCGGGGGCGCCGTGTTCAATTTTCCCGCGAATGGGACCCTGCTGACCCTCGCCTTCAGTTTCCCGATGCCGCAGGTGATCCACCGCCACCCGCAGCGCGCCACCGTGATCGTCGACGGCCGGCCGTTTCGTCAGATCGTCTTCGACTCGCCGTGGACCTGGGAGGTGGTCGACATTCCCATCGACAAGCCGCGCGGCGCCCCGGTCCTCGTCCAGGTGAGGGTGGCGCGGACCGTCGTGCCCGCGGCGCTCGGGATCAACACCGACACGCGCCCGCTCGGCGTCCTCATGAAGCCTCCGTCCTGGCGCTGAGCCGACGCCCGCGCCATCGTTCGTCGGTCCGCTAGCCGGGCAGATCGACGATTCGCCAGTCGCCCCAGGCGAGATCACGGATGGCGAACTGCCAGATCACCACGCGTGTCCCATCGAGCCGCCGCCAGCCGCGCGCCAGCTCGTTGGCGAGGACGAGACGGGACAGATACGCGCCTCCGCCGGGTAGGCAGATCTTGTCGAGCGGACGAGCGAGCTCGACGCTGAGCGTCTCCGGCAGGCCGGCGGCGAGCGGGCGGCCGATCTGGTCTGTCCCGTACATCATGCAGAAGCTGTCGCCGAGCAGGAGCACGTCCGCCGAAGGTGTCGGCTGCCACAGGGCGCCCGCGTGATCGACGACCTGCCGTACGCGAAGCGTCAGCGGCGGGTACAGCATCTGGCCGAGTGGAAGATAGAGCAGGTTGACCAGGTCGAACTGGACGAGATGGGCCTCGGCCTCCTTCGTCCGATAGGCCTGCGGGCGCGGGGGCAGGCCGGCGGTCCGGCCGATGGTCCGCGCCAGGCCGGCCGCCACCACGCCCATCGTCTCCGGAAGCCAGTGCGTGTCGGCCCGCAAGTACGCGGGCGACGTTCGGGAGCGAGCATAGATGTCGGCCGACGGATCGAACACCTCGACGCGTTCGCGCGCGAGCGCTTCCCTGAACGCGGCGTACGACGGATTCTGCGGCACCGAGTCCCAGCGCGGGACGGATCGGAATCGCTCCGGATGGATCATGGCCTTGTCAGGCGTGGGCAGGAGGATCAGGTCGATGCCGCGCGCCGCGAGCTGGCGCCGAAAGCGGATGATCGCGGGGCGGGGATCGGGTTGCTGGAGGTCGTCGGTGCTCTTGGCGGCGGCCCTCCGCCGGGCCAGCACCTGGGGATCGAGAAACCCGGGGCCCATGACGTACTCGACCCCCATGCGGTCGAAGAGCCAGCGATGCTCGCCGACGTAGATGGTGTCGTTCCCCACGTCGAGGCGGCTGGTGATGATCGTCTGCGCCGTGGTCCGGACGACGTGGCCGACGACCGAGCCGCGTTCGAGCGCCGTCTCGAAGCGACGGAGTCGGGCCTCGGTCGGCACCCAGGCCAGCAACCGCCGGACGCGCCGACGGAGGTCCCGTCCGAAGGGAAGCACCTCCGCTTCGAGCATTTCCGGCGACGCCGCCTCGACCGCCGCCGCCGACGGCACGCGGAAACGCCCCAGCTCCGAGCAGGCCTGCACGAGGGGCACGATGAGGATGGTGAGGAGGAGCGCGCCCACCAGCATCCAGCGCACACCCCGCGAAAACGAGGTGTGCCCCAGCTCGGCCAAGGCTTGCTCTTCGCGACTGCGGGGGGCGTCACTCGTCATCGCCGCTGGCCCGGCCGTCCCGATCGCGCTCGGCTTGCCATGCTCAAAAGATGAAGTAGATAAACGGGTTGTAGGCCTGGGTGAACAGCACCACCAGGGCCAGCCACAGCACGGCCAGGCTGGCGCAGGCCCGCGGCCAGGTCAGGCGGCGGGTGAAGTCCCAGGCCTGCGGCGCGCTCCACACCACCACGGCCGCCAGGACGAACGTCCCCACGTAGTACGGCTTGTACACCAGTCCCCGCAGCAGATCGGCCGCCTCCGAGGTCGTGGTCAGGCCGGCCATTGTTCTCAGATACGCGACCGCGTCGGGGAGGCTGGCGGCGCGGAAGAAGACCCAACCGACGAGCACGACGAGGAACGTCGCCATCCACTGGATCGGCGGCGCCCCCCATCGCCGTCCCCTGCCGGCGAGGGCGCCCCTGCCGGCGAGGGCGCGCTCGACGGCCAGGCAACCCCCGTGCAGGCCGCCCCAGACCAGGAAGTTCCAGGACGCCCCGTGCCACAACCCACCCAGCAGCATCGTCAGGATCAAGTTCACGTAGGTGCGCACGGGCCCCCGACGGTTTCCCCCGAGTGGGATGTAGAGATAGTCCCTGAGCCACGTCGACAGTGAGATGTGCCACCGCCGCCAGAACTCCGTGATCGAGCGGCTGCGATACGGCGAATCGAAATTCTTGGCGAAGACGAAGCCGAGCATGAGGCCGAGCCCGATCGCCATGTCGGAGTAACCGGAGAAGTCGAAGTAGATCTGAAAGGCATAGGCGACGGCCCCGTACCAGGCATCGAGGGCATGGGCGCTGGGCGCCGTGAAGACGGTGTCGGCGATCTTGCCGCAGGGATTCGCCAGCAGCACCTTCTTGCCCATCCCCAGGCTGAACAGGGCCACGCCGCGGGCGAACTTGTCGACGGTGAGCGACCGTCCGGTCAGCTGCCCGGACAGGAACGAGAATTGGAGGATGGGACCGGCCACCAGGTGGGGAAACATCGAGACGAAGCAGGAGAAGTCGACGAACCGGTCGAGGGCCCGCGCATGCCCGCGGTACACGTCGATGGTGTAGCTGAGCGACTGGAACGTGTAGAAGCTGATGCCGAGGGGCAACACGACGTGGAGCACGCCCACCCAGGCCGCCCCCTCGAAGCCGAGCCCCCTGACCAGGGCATTGTAGTTGTCGATGCCGAAGTTGAAGTATTTGAAGAACCCCAGCACGAGCAGGTTCGACACGACGGAGACCACGATGGCCCCGTGCTGAAGCCTGCTCCGGGGCGTGCCCGGCGCCAGCGCGGGGGCCGGACGCGCCCTCGCCCACAGCCGCCAGTCGTCGTGAGCGACGACCAGGCTGGCCAGCCAGTCGATCGCGGTCGTCCCGAACATGAGGACGATGAAGAGCGGGTTGCTCCATCCGTAGAAGACGTAGCCGAGCAGGGCCAGCGACAGGTTGCGCATCCGCGGGTACAGCGCGCTCACCGAAAAATAGACCGCGAGCGCGATGGGAAGAAAGTAGAAGACGAAGACCTGGGAGCTGAAGACCATCGATCAGGTCAACCCGGCCGGCCAGGGGTCCCGTGGTCAACGATGACCGAGGAGCCTCGTCGAGACGTGGCGCTTGAGCGCCTGGTACGCGGGAAGGTGTCGGACCCGGTCCACGGCGGGCTTGATCGGCCCGGTATTCCGCAGCCGCTGGAGCAGACGCCAGAGGCGGAAGGCCTGGCGTCGGGCGTGGGCGCGCAGGGCCTTCTTCAACGTGCCGGCGTCGTCACGCTCGTCGACGGGCAGGGCGAACAGCTCGATGGCCGGTGAGACGAGGGGAACCTCGATCGTCTCGGGAATGCCGCGGTTGCGCGCGCACACCAGGATGCGCTCGATGCTCTCGCCCCCCGGTCCCCGGCCCGGGCTCACCGACGCAACCCCCGCGACTTCGAATCCGCACGCGGTGAACAGCCGCTCCAGCTCGGCCCGAGCATAGACACGGACGAACGCCCCGCCCCGGTCCTTGGCCTCGAACCACGCCTCGGAGACGAGCATCTCGGGGTCGAGCTGGACGAAGTCGACGCAGGCCCAGGCGCCGAGGGCGAGCTGGCGTTGGACGTTCTGGAGCGTCCGCACGAAGCTCGGGTAGAGATGCTCGAAGGTCGCCGAGCATACGAACAGGTCGCACTCCGCCTCCACCTGGTCGGTCATGGCGTCGCCCCGAACGAAGCGGGTGTGCTCGTCGCCGAACCTTTCGGAGAGCTTCTGGACCCGGTCGCCGGAGAGGTCCAGCCCCGTATAGCTCCGATAGGTATGTCCAGCGGCGCGCAGCGAGGCCAGCAGACGGCCGTACCCGGGACCGACCTCCAGGATGCGCCCTTGGCGGAGGGTGCCCAGGTCGACGTGGGCGCCGAGGGCGCCGATGAAGGTGTCGCCGGTCATGACCGAGCCCCAGGTGAGCGAGGCCTCGGATTCCGCGCCTTGCCACCGCTCCTTGGAGCGGGTCATCGGGTCCTCGGCCGCGAATCGCGCGGCCGAGTGCGTGTCGTAGTAGAGCGTGGAGGTGCCGTTCGGCAGCAACGCTCGGGTGTCGGCGAAGCGCACCTCGAAGCGATTCTCGCCGTACTCCAGAGACTCGAAGGGGTTGAACCAGAAGGCCCCGCGCGCGTCGACCACACCGGCGTTCAGGAGGTCGGCGCGGACGCCGCGGGCGGGGACGACGGCGACCAGGCGATCGTTCCGCACGATCTCCACGCCCACGGTCCGCCCGGGGTGTTCGCGGTCGGCCGCCCATCCGTGGATCGAAAACATCGTGAACCGGTCGACGTGACCGTCCAGCCTCATGGGTGACTGCGGCCCGCTCCCGGCGGCGCGGCCGTCATGACGGGCGCGACGTCCAGTAGACCTTCTTCTGGTAGCAGTAGAAGCTGTGCTTCCCCCACGGGACTCGGTCGCTGTGCTCGACGTAGTGGAAGTACATCGGGTAGGTATTGGCGGGACTGTAGTGCGTCACCAGACTCCGCCGGGTCCGCGTCTCGTCGGTGTACGGCGATCCGCCGTGGCCGAGATCGGCCGACCAGATGAAGACGTCGCCCTTCTTGGCCAGGAACCTCGTGGCCGCGACCTTCCGCTGCCTGGCGCAGTCCGCGAGGTGCCGGTGGAACTGGTCGGTCTCTTCGTTTCCCGGAGGCCACCACTTATACTTGCCCTCGAAGAGGAACTCCGGCCAGGTGTGGCTGCCCTTGTAGTACTCCAGCTCGCCCGAGCCGGGATGCACGTCCTCGAGGGCCACCCACGAGGCCACCAGCTCCATCGGTGAGCTGACTTTGACGAAGGCGGTGTCACGGTGGATCGGCTGCTTGGATCCACGGTAGAAGCTCAAACCCTGGTGGGCCAGGACGGGACGCTCGAAGATGATCTCGAGGAAACGCTGGATCCGGGGGGCGAAGATGACCCGTCGCGCCGACTCCATGAACTCGTAGATGTCGAGGAGCTTGACGAGGTTGTCGGGCTTGAGGCGATCCTCGGGCTTGAGCGGTCGCGAGTACCCCACGCCGTCCTCGATGAGGTTCACCCACGCGTTGGGATGCCCCTTTTCCCAGACGTCCTCGATCTCCGCGCTCAACGCGTCGATCAGGTCCAGGTCGACGGCGCCCGGCATCACCACGTAGCCGTCGTCGATCCACGACATCAGGTCCGCGTGTTCCTCTTCGGTGATCACGCCGAGCCGGAGCTTGCCGTCCGCCAGCGTCTTGGCGTGACCGAGGTCGGGCCAGAGGCCGCCGAAGGGACTCCGATACTTCGGGACGAAGACGGGATTGCGGAACGGGTCCATCCGAGAGGCAGATCCTAGCACATCGATCGCGCGCCACCGACGCGATTGCCGTCGATCGCCCCGACTCGCCCCAAAAAGTTGACTTTTTCGACGGCCAGGAATCAGACTCGCCGAGTGCGATTTCGCACCCGACGGGGTGAAGCATCGCGGCGGCTCGCGGGTTCCGTCACTCACCTCGACGTGACTCGCCCGTTCGAGACCGTCCCCTTCCCGCGCGATCGTCGCCGACGTCCTGACGACCCTCGTCCACATGGCCGGGCTCGTCACGCGAATCATGCCGGAGAGCATGTCTGGCCCCGGCCGTGCAGCCAGGAGCGCGCTGCCATGAGAGGGAGGACACGCTGATGCACGCCTCGCGGACCTTCGTGTTGATCGCGGCCGTCTGCCTGTTGGCTCTGGCCCTCGGCTCCGAGCGCGGGGGGATTCGTGGTTCGGCCCGCGCGGACGATCTGTTCGTGTCGCCCGACGTGATGAACCAGCTGGCGACCTCCGGGCGCGCGCGGGTCATCGTGGAGGTCCGGCTGCCGAACGCATTCGTTCCCGAGGGACAGCTGCCCACGCCGGCGCATGTGGCACTCCAGCGAGCCAATCTGGCGTCAGCGCAATCTCGGGTGCTGTCTCGGCTCCAGGGCCGGAGCCACGCGGTCCTGCGTCAATTCTCTTCCGCTCCCTACCTCGCACTGGAGGTCGCCGCCGACGCCATGCAAGAGCTCGCGGGGGCGTCCTCTGACGTCCAGCGGGTGGTGGAAGATGCGCTGTACGAGCCGATGCTGCCGCAGAGCGCGCCGCTGGTCGGAGCCACCGAGGCGTGGGGGTTACAATTCGACGGGACAGGGGTCATGGTCGCCATTCTCGACACCGGCGTGGACCGAAGCCATCCCTTCTTCGCGGGAAAGATCCTCGAAGAAGCGTGCTTCTCCAGCAGCATCTTGGGATCGGCCTCCGTCTGTCCGAACGGTCAGCCGCAGCAGTTCGGGGCAGGCGCCGGCGTCCCTTGCCCGTCGACCATTCCCGGATGCTGGCATGGCACGCACGTGGCGGGCATCGCCGCGGGCAACGGCGCTAGCGCCGGGGTGGCGTATTCCGGCATCGCCAAGGGCGCCCAGATCATGGCGGTCCAGGTCTTTTCCCGAATGACGATCGTCTCCACCCAGTGCCCGGCGCCCCCCTGCGCCTTGGCCTGGAACTCCGACATCATGGCGGGTCTCGACCGCGTCTACAGCCTGCGCAACCAGCGCAACTTCGCGTCGGTCAACCTGAGCCTCGGCGGAAGCCTCTTCAGCGGCAACTGCGACTCCGATCCGACGAAGTCGTTCATCGACAATCTCCGCTCGGTCGGGATCGCCACCGTCATCGCCTCCGGCAACGACGGCTCGACCTCGAAGATGAGCTCGCCGGCGTGCATCTCCTCGGCGGTGAGCGTGGGTTCGACGGAGAAGGCCGACGTCGTGTCGTCGTTCTCGAACGTGGCCCCGGTTCTTTCCCTCTTCGCTCCCGGGGGGATCATCCAGTCGTCCTATCCCGGGGGCCAGTGGATCTTCGCCAGCGGAACCTCCATGGCGACCCCGCACGTCACCGGCGCCTTCGCGATCCTGAAACACGCGGTGCCCAGCGCCTCGGTGAGCACGATGTTGAGCGCGCTCCAGCAAACCGGCGTGTCGATCACGGACATCCGGCCCGGAGGGACCGTCACCAAGCCCCGGATTCAGGTCGCCAAAGCCCTGTCGTCCCTGGCCCCCGCGCCCCCGCCTCCGTCGCCGATCCCGAACGTGCAACTCGGCGTCTCCGGGGACATTCCCATCCCCGCCGACTACGACGGCGACGGCAAGGTCGATCCCGCCGTCTATCGGCCGTCGACCGGACAGTGGTTCGTCCTGGGCAGCGCCACCGGCCTGCAGACCCGTATCTTCGGTGCGCCGGCCTCGAGCGGCCTCGGCGATACCGCGGTGCGCGCGGATTTCGATGGCGACGGCAAGGCCGACATGGCGATCTATCGTCAGGCGACGGGGGAGTGGTTGGTCTTCGGCAGCCGTAGCGGATTCCTCACCCTGCTGTTCGGGTCGCCGGCCTCTCTCGGCCTCGGCGACATTCCGGTCCCCGCCGACTACGACGGCGACGGCATCGCCGATCTGGCGGTCTATCGCCAGGCCACCGGCGAGTGGTTCGTCTTCGGCAGCCGCACGGGATTTCGCACGCTGCTCTTCGGCTCACCGGCCTCTCTCGGTCTCGGTGACCTCCCGGTCCCCGCCGACTACGACGGCGACGGCATCGCCGATCTGGCGGTCTATCGCCAGGCCACCGGCGAGTGGTTCATCTTCGGTAGCCGCACGGGATTTCGCACGCTGCTCTTCGGCTCACCGGCCTCTCTCGGCCTCGGCGACGTCCCGGTCCCCCGCGACTACGACGGCGACGGTAAGGCGGACCTGGCGGTCCGCCGGAACAGCACCGGCACCTGGTTCATCTTCCAATCGAGCCTCGGTCAGGTCCAGCAGGTCTGGGGGACACCCACGGACATCCCGACGCCCGGCGACTTCGACGGCAACAAGAAGAGCAACATCGCCGTCTGGCGGCCGAGCGATGGAACCTGGCTGATTTCTCCGTGAGGTCTCGCCTCGCCCGAGGCCTCGCGACGAGCGAACCAAGCGCGTGAGCCACGACAGTCCTTCCGACGTCTGCATCGTCATCCCGGTGTTCAACAAGCGGGCCTTCACGCTCCAATGCCTCGACCGGATCTGGCGGAACACGTCGACCATCGTCCCCTACGAAGTCGTCGTGGTGGACAACGGCTCGAGTGACGGCACCCGGGAGCACTTCGAGGGCGGCGTCGTCTCGCCGCGACTGCGGTACCTCCGGAACGACACCAACCTCGGCTTCGCCAAGGGCAACAACCTCGGAGCGCGACTGGCCCGGGGGAAGTATCTGCTGTTCCTCAACAACGACACGCTGGTCCAGCCCAAATGGCTCGAAGACATGGTCGGCCTGGCCAGCGGCGATCCCGCGATCGGCATGGTCGGCATCAAGCAGCTGTTCCCCTACACCAGCACCATCCATCACACCGGCATCGTCTTCACCGCGGGCGCCCGTCCCCTGCACCTCTATCCGCACGCGGACGCGCGGTGGCCTCACGTCAACAAGCAGCGCGAGTATCAGGCCGTCAACGGCGCGTGCTTCTTGATCCGGCGCGAACTGTTCGAGGCGTGCGGCGGCTTCGACGAGGGCTACGTCAACGGATACGAGGACATGGACCTCTGCCTGGCCGTGCGGCAGCGCGGCTTCAAGATCGTCTGCTGCACGTCGTCCTTCATCTATCACTACGGCCAGATCTCCGAGGGGCGGACCAGCGCCGACGCCCGCAACGCGGCGCGCTTCGTCGCCAAGTGGGGAGCCCACGTCCGGGCCGACGACGGCGACTACGCTCACGCCGACCTGGAGGACGTTCAGCGGGTCGAGGCGGCCCGCCGCCTCGTGCCCGCGCCCCGGCCGGAGGGCGGGGCCGCGTTCCACTTCGTCGACGACCTCTCGCGGGGCAGCGCGCTGTCCTGGGCGGTGGCCGATCTCGTCCTCGCCCTCAAGCGCCTCGGGGCGCCGGTCCACATCGCGAACACGCCCCTGACGAAGACCCTCGACGAGTCGACCCGCCGGGAGCTGCAGCCCCTGATGCGCGGCGATCGTGACCCGGACGGAGTGCACATCAAGTGGTCGCATTACTGGCCGGAGCATCTCGCCCTCGATCTGACCGGCCGGATCAACCTGGAGCTGTTCGTCATCAACTACACGTTCGCCCGGCCTGGCGCCGACCCGTGGGACTACTGGCTCCAGTGCCTGGCGCAGAATCACTATCACAAGCTGCCGCTGACTCGGTTCTGCCAGGACGTGCTCCTCGAGGTCGGGGTGCCGGCGGCGGAGAGCCACCTCTTGCACCTCGGCTATTCCCGCGAAGTCCACGACGTGGGGCCGCCCCCGCGCCGCCCGGGGGGATTCCGCTTTCTCACCGTCACCAACTCGCACGACCTCACGCGCTACGGGACCCGACTGCTCCTGGAGGCCTACTGGGACGCCTTCGCGCGCGGGGACGACACGGTCCTGGTCGTCAAGGACTACGGGGCCACGTCGGCGGACACCACGCTCCGCGACCTCATGCGCCGGGCGAACGGCCGGGCCCGCGTCGAGTACGTCGATGCGTTCACGAGCAAGCGGGACCTGATCAGCCTCTATCGTTCCTGCGACGCCTTCGTCTCGGCCCACCGCAGCGAAGGCTTCGGCATGAAGATCCTCGACGCGCTCGCCTGTGGTCTGCCCGTGATCACCCCGCGCTTCGGCGGCCCCGCGGACTTTTGCACGCCCGAGACCAGCTTCGAGGTGGCGTTCACCCTGGAGCCGATGACCGACTGCCTCGACACCCGCTCGCTCCGGATCACCAATCAACCGCTCTGGGGTGCGCCCGACCGCAACGACCTCGTGAGGCAGCTGCGGTTCGTGGCCGGCCACCCCGCGGCCGCCGCCGCGGTGGGCGAGGCCGGACGTCGCTCGGTCGTGGATCGCTTCACCTGGGACGCCTCCGCGCGGCGGCTGGTCGCCATCGTGGACGAGATCCGCGAGGGGCAGACGCGGCGCACCACGCGACGGGCCGACCGGGCCCCGGCCCCCGCGGCCGAGGCGTCGCCCTACTGGCTCGGCTGCCGGTTGAGCGTGGTCATTCCCACCTATAACCGCAAGGACACGCTGCTCCAGTGTCTGGCCGCGCTGGAGCGGCAGTCGATCCTGCCCTCGGAGTTCGAGGTCGTGGTCGTGGACGACGGCTCGACGGACGGCACCGAGGCGGCGCTGGCCGCGCGTCAGTTCACGTTTCCCCTCGAATACCACCGGCAGTCGAATCAGGGGCCGGGCGCCGCCCGCAACCTCGGCGTCACCCTCGCCCGCGGCGAGCTGGTGCTCTTCATCGGAGACGACATCATCGCCCACGAGCGGCTGCTGGAGCACCATCTCCTGACCCACGCGCAACATCCCGAGGCGAGCGCGTCCGTGCTCGGACACATCGACTGGCCGCCGTGGCTGACGCCCACGCCGGTGATGGACTACGTGTGCGGGGAGGGCGGTCTTCAGTTCGCGTACCAGTTCATCCCGGATCTTCCGTCGCTCGACTACCGGTTTTTGTACACGAGCAACATCTCTCTGAAGCGCCGGTTTCTCCTGGAGGCGTTCGAGGCGGGCGTCCGCTTCGACCCGTGCTTCCGGTACGCGGCGTTCGAGGATTCCGAGCTGGCCCTCCGGCTCGAGTCGCGGGGACTCACCATCCACTACTCCAGCGACGCGCTCGCCTACCACGATCACTGGATGGACCTCGAAAGCTTCGCGCGCCGCGAATACAGCGCCGGGCAGATGGCGGTGGTCTTCTACCGCAAGCATCCGAAGATGGACGAGGTCCTGACCGTGCGCTGGATCGGAGACTGGGTCGAGGCCGTCGAGAAGCTCCGCGCGCAGCCGGCCTTGCTGGACAAGGTCAAGACGCTGGACGCGCACACCGACCAGTTCCTCGTCTCGCTGGAGCGGTCCCTGGAGGAGCTCCTGACCCTCGAAGCATCGCTCGCGTCGACCATCGGCCGCGAACGACCGCGGACCGTGGTCCGCTCGGCGCTGCACAGCGTCCTCGCCGTGATTTTCGACGTGCATCGCACGCGGGGCAAGGTCCAGGAGTGGTACGCGATGGTCGAGGATCGCGACAAGGTCGAGAGCGCGAAGGCCCTGCTCGGCTGCCTGCGCAAGCTCGAATTCCTCGGCACCGACGGAACCGCGCTGGGACGCCTGGTTCCGGGTCTTTCCTGGGGACGTCAGGAGGTCCGGGACCTGAAGGCCCAGGCCGCCGCGCTGCAGAGCGAGCTGGGCACGCCCGTCCCCTCCGGGGCTCGCGCCCTCGTGCGCCGCGTGCTCCTGCGCGGCGGCGTCTTCAGGGCGCTACGGAACGCCGACCGCCGCCTCCAGGCCGCCCTGCACCGGCGCCAGCGGCTCGGCTGGCTCGCGGCCTATCACCGGATCCGCGGCCGGCTCAAGCGCCTCTTGTAGCGATCCTCGCCCGGGCATCAGCGAGCGATCTGGGGGAGCGGGATGTCGACCGTCGTCCCCCACGTGGTCGTTTGCGTCTGTCCGTCGACCGACCGGTTCACGAGCCACTCGCTGGTCGTGCTCCGAAAGACCGCGAGGTCGGTCTTGCCGTCACCGTCGAAGTCGCCCGGCATCGGGACGTCGCCGAGGCGCGCGCTCGCCGGCGCTCCGAAGGCGCGTGTCTGGAAGCCGCTCAGGCTTCCGAAGATGTACCACTCACCCGTCGCCTGCCGGTAGATGGCCAGGTCCGTCTTGCCGTCGCCGTCGTAATCGGCCGGCACCGGGATGTCGCCGAAGTCGTTGGGGGCGGGAGAGCCGAAGACGACGGTGCGGAAGCCCGAGGCCGTCCCATAGATCAACCACTCGCCCGTGGCGCGGCGATAGATGGCGAGGTCCGTCTTGCCGTCGCCGTCGTAGTCGGCCGGCACCGGGATGTCGTCGAGCCCGGCCGCGCCCGGCGCGCCGAACACCACGGTGCGGAAGCCGGAGGCCGTCCCATAGATCAACCACTCGCCCGTCGCCCGGCGATAGATGGCGAGATCCGCCTTGCCGTCGCCATCGTAGTCGGCCGGCACCGGGATGTCGTCGAGCCCACTTGACGCGGGAGCGCCGAAGACGAGGGTGCGGAAGCCGAAATCCGTCCCGTAGATCAACCACTCGCCCGTCGCTTTACGATAGATGCCCAGGTCCGTCCTGCCGTCGCCGTCGTAGTCCGCGGGCACCGGTGTGTCACCGAGCCCGCTGGACGCAGGAGAGCCGAAGACGAGGCTGTGGAAGCCGGCGGCGCTGGTGAAGGCGAACCACTCACCCGTGCTTGGACGGTACACCGTGTAGTCCGTCTTGCCGTCCCCGTCGAAATCTCCAAACACGCGCCTGACCACGGTGACCGCGAGCGTTGCCGTCGCCGTCCGCGCCGCGGCATCGGTGATGGTGAGGGTCAGCGTCCGCGCTCCCATCTCGACCGTCGCCGTGTTCCAGGCGTAGGTCGCGGCCGCCCCGTTCACCGTCTGCGTCGAGACCACCGTCCCGTCCACCGCGAGCTTGAAGGTCGATGACCCGCTGGCCCCCGCCGATATCATGCCGACGGTCGTGACCCCGCCCACGGTCGCGCCGCCCGTGGGCGCCGTGAACGACGCGGTCAACGGCGCCAAGGGTGGCGGCGGGTTGTTGACGGTGACCGGCAGCGCCGCCGTGGCCGTCTGGCCGGCCATGGTCACCGTCGTGGTCAGCGTCCGCGGGCCGTTCCCCACCTTGGTCGTATCCCAGGTGTACGAGAGCGTGGTGCCCTGCTCGCTCTGCGTGATCAGCACCGTGCCGTCGACCGACAGCGCGAAGGTCTTGGCCTGTCCTCCCGCGGCCGTGGTCGACAGCGCCACGGTCGGTGTGCCGCTGACCGTGGCGCCGCCGGCGGGAGACGTGAACGTCACCGTGAAGGCCACCGGCGGCGGCGTGACGACGTTCGAGACCGTGACCGTCTGGGTCGCCGTGGCGGTGCGGTTCTGGGAATCCGTCACCGTGGCCGCCAGCGTGTGCGACCCGTTGGCCACCGTGGCCGTGTTCCAGGTGAAGCTTCCGTTCGTTCCCGAGTAGATCGTCGAGCCATCCACCTTGATCGTGTACGTATATCCGCTGCCGCCGCCCGCGGTCAGCGAGACCGCCGCGGTGCCGCTCACCGTCGTCCCGCTCGTCGGATTCGTGAACGACAGGATGAGCGGAGTGGCCGTGCTGGAGGTTGCGCACACCTCGTCGGAGTACGCCGAGACGCCGCCGGTGTCGTGGGCGAGCACGCGATAGCAGTACCTCGTCCCCTCGCCGACGGAGGTGTCGACGTACTGCGTGACGCCTGCCGGGATGTCGGCGAGGGCGGCGAAGCCCGAAGCCGACGCCAGTCGGCGCTCGAGCAGGGTCGCCGCGGCGCCGTTCGAGTTGTCGACCCACGATGCCGTGAGCTGGACGCCCGCGGCTTCGGCGGCTCCGAGACTGACGGCCGTGATCATCAGGGCGAGGAGCAGCAGGTGAACGGTGACCGAAGCGAATCGAGCCTTCGCGACCATAGCGAGTCTCCCATTGCGCGAAGACCGCCATGGCCCCCTTCGTTTCGGTAACCCGGCTATCAGACCTCATGTCTGACCCGTGGCTTTGCGTCCCCGCCTCACGACGGGTTTGCCTTTATCGGGGAAGGGGTCTTCGTTCTGGCAGAAGCCTAGAGCAACACTCGTACCGGACCGGATGCGAGTGCGACAACACGCCATAAATAGTTGATTTCTTACGTACGAAGTACATTTCAGCAATCACCGTGGAGGGCGTGCTGCCATTTTCTGTCCAGCATCCGCCGGGCGGGGTGACACGATCACGATCGACTGCGCGCCAGGTAAACCCCTGAACCGGATTCCCAAACCGTCGCGTCGTGGGTTAGAGTACCCGCGACGATGTTCTCTGCCGTATTCACCCCTAGCCCAACCGTGAAAGGTTCGAGCGTCCGTTAGGTGGAAGTCACCGATGGCCCCATGAGAGTCGCGGCGCTCGCCGGGCCATATGTGACCGCGCTGCTCGTCGCCGTCGTGTTGACCCTCGTGTGCGAGCGCGTGGCCCGTCGCTTCCGGTTGATCGCGCACCCGCGCGAGGATCGATGGCACCGTGAGAGCGTCCCGCTGCTCGGCGGCCTGGCCATCATGCTGACGGTCGCCGTGGTGGGCGCCGGATGGGGGGCCCGACTTGGTCGGTTTGCGCCGCTGCTGGTGCTGTCCTTCGCCATGGGCGTCGTGGGACTCGTCGACGACGTCAGGACGCTGCGCCCCCAGACCAAGCTGGCCGCACAGATCGTCGGCGCGGCCGTCCTGATCCAGTTCGGAGCCCTCCTCCCGCTCACCCAGTTCGCGATCGTCAATCTGCTCCTCACCCTGTTCTGGATGGTGGCGATCACCAATGCCTTCAACCTCCTCGACAACATGGACGGCCTGGCGGCCGGCGTGGCCGTCCTCACCGCGGTGTTCCGGCTGTGGCTCTTTCTCATCGACGGCGACGGCGACGGCGCCTGGATGATGGCGGCGCTCGTCGGCGCGGCGGGCGGGTTCCTCATCCGCAACTATCCGCCGGCCAAGATCTTCATGGGCGACGCGGGAAGCCTCTTCCTGGGCTTCTTTCTGGGCGGCGTCTCGCTGGTCAGTAGCTACGCCCAAACTCGCGGGGTCATCGCCGTGCTCGTCTTCCCGATCCTGCTCGTCCTCGTGCCCATTCTCGATACCTCATTCGTCACCGTGACGCGCCTGCTCAGCGGGCGATCGGTCGCCCAGGGCGGCCGGGATCATACCTCCCACCGGCTCATGGCCCTGGGGATCAGCGAGCGGAAGGCGCTCAGCCTGCTTCTGGGCGTTTCGACGGTCTCGGGGGTCCTGGCGATCCTGTCGTATCAGCAGGGGTTCCGATACTCGATCATCCTGCTCGCCTTGCTCATCATCTGGCTCGCCCTTCTGGGCGTACATCTCAGTCGCGCGCACGTCGTCACGGCTCAGGCCGGCGGGGAGGCGGCGGCCACCTTCCGTTTCGTGAACGACTTCCCGTACAAGCGTCACGTCGTTACCCTGGGCATCGATGCGATGTTGATCGTGGTGGCCTACTATGCGTCGTACCTGCTCCGCTTCGAAGGGACGTTCGAAGCCGAACGAGCGAACTTCATGCGCAGCGTCGGGCCGATCCTCGGCCTGCAGATCCTGGCTCTTGCCGTCTTCGGCAGCTATCGCGGGATCTGGCGTTACACGAGCCTTTCCGACCTTGTCCGTCTGTGCCGCGCGGCGACGGCCGGCGTGGCCGCCAGTGTCCTGTACCTGGTGTTCACCACGCGGTTCGAGACGTTTTCGAGAGCGGTGTTCGTGCTCGACTGGGCCCTCTTGATCCTCCTTCTCGCCGGAAGCCGGGTGGCGTTCCGTCTCCTCGGTGACTGGCTGCGGCCGCGATCGAGAACGTCCCGGCGGGCATTGATCTACGGCGCCGGCGACGGTGGCGCCCTCACCCTGCGTGAGCTGCTGAACAATGCCGGTCTCGCGCGGCGCCCGGTGGGCTTCCTCGACGACGATCGGCACAAGCGAGGCCGGCGGATCTACGGGCTCCCCATCCTGGGTGGGCTCGACCTCGCCGAGGAGATCTTCACGGCCCAGCAGGTCGAAGAGGTGATCGTCGCCTCACAGAAGATCCCGCCCGAACGGCTCGAGCAGCTGAGCGCCCTGTGCACGGCCCGCGGCGTCCTGGTGACGCGGGCGTCGCTGTGGATCCAGTGAGGGGGCGCCGGCTCCGGCCGTCCGCTCAGGTGGAGGACCGGTCGCAGACCGAGATCATCTGGACTTCTCGGAGCGCAGCCGCGTATACAGGTCATCGATGTCGGCCAGGAGCCGATCGGCGTTGAGCGCGGGATAGACGCGCTTGCGCCCGGCGCCGCCCATCGCGCGGGCGCGATCAGGATCGGCGAGGAGGCCGACGATGGCGCTCGCGAGGGCACGAGCGTCTCCGGGCGGAGCGAGCCGTCCGCTGATTCCATCCTCGACGAGGTCCGGAACGCCTCCCACGCTGGTCGCGACGACCGGCCGCGCCGCTGCCATGGCCTCGATCAGTGACACCGGCAACCCCTCGTTGCGCGAGGTGAGCGCGACGACATCGAGGTCGACGTACACGCGATCCAGGTCTCCGCGCCAGCCGAGAAAATGCACGCGCCCCTCGAGACCAAGCCGCCCGGTCAGCTCCTCCAGTTCTCGCCGCCGCTCGCCATCGCCCACGATGGCGAACCGGCACTCGGGAACGGTGCGATGGATCTCGGCGGCCGCGGCCAGGAAGAGCTCGTGGGCCTTGATGGGAACCAGGCGCGCGACGATCCCCACGATCGGGGTGTGCGGCCCGACGGCCAATTCGCGACGGAGTTGACCGCGGAGGCTTTCGCAGCGCAAGAAGGGGTCGAGGTCGAGGCCCAGGGGTACGGTTTCGAAGCGGGTGGGCGTTCCGATGCCCATGGCCAGCAACTCCTGCCGGACGCGCTCGCTCACCGCCAGGAGTCGGTGGGTCCGACGGGCCAGCCATCGCTCGATCGCCACGAAGAACCGGGTCGTCGAGGGCGAGAAGTATCCGTGCAGGACGTGGCCGTGGTACGTGTGCACGACGGTCGGGACCCGACAGATCAGCGCGGCGATGCGGCCGAGGGTCCCCGCCTTCGCGGTATGGGTGTGGACGATGTCGGGCCGCACCCGGCGCATCAGCCGCACGAGCTGCGCGAGGGCAACGGCGTCCTGCCCGGCCCTGATGTTTCGTCCGAGAGCGGGAATCATCTCCAACCGATCGAGCCGCTTGGCCTGCAGCTCGAGAAAGTTGCCCTCGGTCGCCTCCTCCGACCCGGTCACCAGGGTGGAGCTATAGCGGCTCGTGTCGAGGCGCTCGGTGAGGAGCACCGCGTGGAGCGCCGGTCCGCCGATGTTCAGCCGGGCGATGACCCGCAGGAGGCGGATGCGCTCAGACACCGCATGTGTCCGGCGGGCCGACGGGGCAGGGCTGGTCGATGAAGGTTCGATGCCACAGCTCGAGCATCAGCAGCGCCCACAGCTGGCGGTGCCGGGGCTGCCCCGCCTCGTGGGCCTCGAGCAGCTTGCGCACACCCTCCGGGTCGAAGTAGCCGCGCTGCCGGGCGCGGGAGTCCAGCAGCACGTCGTGGGTCATTTGACGCAGCTCCTGGCGCAGCCACCGATCGATCGGTACCGCGAATCCCATCTTGGCCCGGCCGAGGATGCTCTCGGGGAGCACGCCCCGCATCAGCGCCTTGACCAGGTACTTCTGCGTCGTTCCCCGGAGCTTCATCCGGGAGGGCAGCGCCGCCGCGAACTCGACGACCCGATGATCGAGGAACGGCGACCGCAGCTCGAGCGAGTTCGCCATGCTGGCGATGTCCATCTTCACGAGGAGGTCGTCGGGCAGGTAGAGGTGGACGTCGGCCGAGGCCGCCGCCTCGGCGTCGCCGTCGCCATCGGCCGACGCAAAGAGCGCGTCGAGCCGGGCCAGTGGCGTTCCCCCGGCAACCGCGGACTGGAACGCCGGGGTGCACAGCGCGCGGCGAGTCTCCTCGTCGAACACGACCATCCAGCGTGCGTACCGGCGCGCTCGCTCGAGGCCGAGGGCCTCGACGAACCGGCGGAGCGCGTGCACGCGCGACTTGGGGTCGGTGTGGGGCAGCCACGAGGCGCCGTGGACCACGCCGGCCAGCAGCGGACGCGGCAGGGCGTCGGCGAGCCGGCCGAGCCGAGCGGCCTGGTAGCGATCGTAGCCGAGGAAGCTTTCGTCGCCACCGTCGCCGTTCAGGGCGACCGTCACCAGGCGGCGCGCCATCTGACACACGGCATACGACGGCACCGCGGACGAGTCGGCGAACGGCTCGTTGTAGTGCCAGACCAGCCGCGGCAGCAGCTCGACGGCATTCGGCCGCACGACCAGCTCGTGGTGGTCGGTGTCGAAGCGCCGGGCCACTTCGCGCGCGTACCGCAGCTCATCGTAATCCGCGTCCTCGAACCCGATGGAGAACGTGGTGATCCGTCCCGAGGTGACCTGACGCATGAGGGCGACCACCGTGCTGGAGTCGAGGCCGCCGCTCAGCAGCGCGCCCACGGGGACGTCGGCGATGAGCCGCAGCCGCACGGCCTCCCGCAACAGCGCCCCCAGTTCCTCGATCAGATGGTCTTCGCGCTCCTCGCGCTTCGGCGAATAGCGGAGCGTCCAGTAGCGTTCGACGCTCAGCGCGCCCTCGTGAAGACGGAGGTAGTGGGCGGGCGGCAACTTGCGCAGCCCGCGGAACGCCGAGAGCGGCGACGGGACGTAGCCGTAGGTCAAATAGTGATCGATGGCGGAGGGGTCGGCCTCCGCGGTCACGTCGGGATCCTGAAGGATCGTCTTGGGCTCGGAGCCGAAGACCAGGTGTTCCCCGTTGAAATGATAGAAGAGCGGCTTCTTACCCAGCCGGTCACGGGCCACGATCAGGCTGCCGTCGCGGGCGTCCCACAGCGCGAGGGCGAACATCCCCCACAGCCGATCCAGACACTTGATTCCCTCGTCCTCGTAGAGGCGGAGGATCGTCTCGGTATCGCTGTCCGACCGGAAGCGATGACCCCGCCGCTCGAGGTCGGCGCGGAGGGCCTGGAAGTTGTAGATCTCGCCGTTGAAGACGAGGTGCAGGGACCCGTCGTCGTTGGTCATCGGCTGCCGCGCGCGCGGCGAGAGGTCGATGATGGCCAGCCGTCGGCTGCCGAGACCGACGTGACCGTTCACCCAGAGACCTTCGTCGTCCGGCCCGCGATGGCGAATCGTGTCGAGCATGCGCTGGACCAGTCGAGGGTCGACGGGCCGGGAGCGGTCGGTGTAGACCTTACCGGCGATTCCGCACACGGTCGACCGTCTCCTCGTAGACCGCCTCGTATTTGGCGGCCATGACCGGCAAGGCGAACTGCTGCTCGATGCGCCGGCGGGCCGCGCACCCCAGCCGGAGCCGTTCGTCGTCGTCCTCGAGGAGGGCCAGACAGGCGTCGGCGAGAGCTCGAGGGTCCCTGGGGGGAATCACGCGGCCCGTGTCCGCGACGAGGGACGCGGAATCCCCGACGTCGGTCACCACGCACGGCACGCCGCAGGCCATCGCCTCTCCGATCACGTTGGGAAATCCCTCGCCGAGCGAGGACGAGCAGGCCAAGTCGACCGCGGCGTGCACCCGCTGCACGTCGTCGCGGCGGCCGAGCAAGTGCGCGCGCCCCTGCAGGCCCGCCGCCCGCACCCACCCGGCGAGCTCCCGATTCTCCCCGGTGACGCCGTCACCGCACAGGACGAAGTGGACGTCCGCCCGCGCCGCCGCGATTCGCCGCGCGGCGTCGACGAACGTTTGGTGGTCCTTGTAGGGGTCGAAGCGGGCGACGAGGCCAACCAGCGGGGTGCCGGGAGCGAGCGCGAGCTCGCGACGCAGCGCCAGCCGGGAGCCGGGATCCGGCCGGAACGTCGAGACGTCGAACCCCGTCGGGATCACGGTCATCCGGGGCGCCGGATAGCCGAGCGACGCGTGCAGCTGGCGGCCGGCCTCCGAGTTACAGATGATCTTGCGAGGAACTTTCGAGGACAGCGCGACACAGGCGCGGACGGTGAGCCGGGTGAGGCGCGAGGTCCCCTCGGGGACGAGACTTCCCAGCTGCACGTTCCACACGACGGGAATCCGGCCGGCCAGGAGGGTGGCCAGGCCGCCGATCAAATCCGCGTGGTGCATCCACGTCTGGACGAGGTCGGGACGCCGGCGCCGCAGCAGGCCCGCCAATCGTAGGATTCCGGCGGGGTTCGGACGGCCCCGCCGCAGCCCGAGCGACTGCACGGGCACCCCCAGCGCGCGAATCCTGTCACCGATGGGACCGATGTTCGTGAGCGAGATCACGTCGCACGCGAAACGCCGGTGATCGATGGTGCTCAAAAGCTTGTAGAGGTTGACCTCGGCGCCGCCGGTCGACAGCGTGGTGATGACGTGGAGCAGGCGGATCGGCCGCGAGCTCATCCCTCGCCGAGGTCTCCCGCGCGTGTCCGGGGCGACGGTCATGCGCGGGAGCCGGACGGCGTCGGTGCGAGCAGCGTGCTCGTCCCGAGTCGCGCTTCGGCCCGCTGAGCCCAGACGGACAGGGTCTGCGTCAACAGGGCCAGCATCATGAACCCTGGCGCGCTGCCCCAGCCGTACTCCGAGAAGGCCAGGACCTGCGTGAGGGTTCCGAACAGCAGCACCGCCATGATTCGCTGCCGTCCACGAGCCGCATCGACGCATCGGGCAAGGTAGGCGAACAACCGGAAGTACGCGACCACGGCCACGGCGATGCCCACGACGCCGCCCCGGACATACGCGCCCAAGAGCGCGCCCGCGTCCGTGGCCTCCACCCGCGTGCCCCAGAGCGAGCCTGCGCTCGCCTGGGCAGTCTCCGCCATCCAGCTGAGGCGCGCCAGCGCAGAACCGGTCTTCGAGAACGCGGTATACACCTCGCCGAGCTGGGCACTCATCTCCGCGATGGCGAAGACGATGACTGGGACGTCAGCCAGCAGGACGATACCGATGCCCGCCGCGGTGACGATGAACGGAAGCGCGGCGGCCAGCCGCGTCCGTCGCGAGAAGATTCGCAGGATCGGCCACAGGGCGGCGGAGGCGAGAATGGACAGCCAGACGGTGCCGGATGCCGCCAGGATCACCACAAACACGGCGATCGGGAGGGTGGCCCAGAACGACAGGGCGCCACGCGCACCGAGAGCCAGGATGCCCGGGACCAGGAACGAGTAGATGAGCACAGAGGGCTCGGAGGCGAACGACTCGAATCGCGGAAACTCGTGCCCGGCGATGAAGATGGGGTACGGCTGGAGGAAGCCGAGATAATTGAGCGAGTGCGAGACCTCGACCGGGTCGGCCGAGGTGCCCGAGGTGTACGACGCATCGAGCGCCGCCGTGATCCCGGGATTGGTGGCGACGGCGACCGCTTGCAAGATCACCATCGACGAGAACACCGCCGCGACGACGACGATGCCGCGAACGATGCGCCGGCTGTACGCCGGCCCCAAGCTGTCCACGATCGCGACGAGGACGAGCGCCAGGGCGGCATCCGCGATCCGCTCGACGGATGCCTCCTTCACGACGTTCGCACAGAAATAGACCGCGGCGAGGACGAACAGCGGCTCCACCAGGAACGAACGGTGGCGCCGCCAGAGCAGCGGCAGCAACAGCCCCAGCGGGAGGAGGAGCACGACCTGCAACGATCGTCGATCGCCGATCGCGTTCAGGAATCCGAAGTTTCCAAACGCATAGAAGATGAGGGCGAGCAGGGACACGTAGAAGGCGGTCACCGGCGCCTCCGACCGCAGGAACTCACGACACTCCGGGTCACCGCCGGGGCTCCGGCACCCCGCCGGGCATCAGCGTGGTATCGCCCAGGAACAGACCGAGCTTGGTGGCGATGCCGCGGGAGAGGGCGAACAGGCGCGGGGGCAGAACGAAATGGACGGCATCGATGAGCGCGAACAGTGGGAACCCCCGACGGAGCTCGCGCTCGAGCGCGCGCACTCTCGCCCGCCCCCCTCTGGCGATCCGATACTGGAGGTGGAGGAGATACTTGAGATGCCGCCGACGGCAGGGGCGTGAGAAGCGGCCGGCGTGGCGGAGATAGGCCCGGCGATAACCGCGGTAGATGTCGTCGTACCGCCGGGAGATGCGGTCGCGCACCTCGTCGTGGTACGTGGCCAGGTGGTGCTGGAGCACGTGGATGGGGCCGACCTCGCTCATGCGCAGCCAGAAATCCCAGTCCTGGCAGGAGGCCAGGTCGTCGGTGATCCCGCCGCTCCGCCGAAGCGCGCTCCGGCGGGCCATGGCGAAGGAGAAGCTGCCGCACACGTTCCCCCACTGGAGCTCGTCGAGCGTCACCTCCGCGGGCGTGCTGGAACGCCTGCCCCCGATCTTCGCGCGGCGGGCGGTGTGCGCACCCTGTCTGACGAACAGGCAGGAGACCGCCACGTGCCGCGCGTGGGATTGTAGGAAGGAGACTTGACGCGACGTCTTGTCGGGCAACCACTCGTCGTCGTCGTCGAGGAACGCCACGAAATCGGCCGTCGCGCGGGCGATGCCGACATTGCGGGCGCGGGCGCCCCCCTGCCGAGCCTCGTGCCGGACGTAACGGAGCTGCAGGTCCGGGTGCGCCGCCGCGAAGGCCTTCACGGTCTCGCCGGTGGCGTCGGTCGACGCGTCGTCGACCACGATGACCTCGAGCGGCCGGTAGGTCTGACCCACGACGCTCTCCAGGGCGCGGCGCAGGAGCGCCGCGCGGTTCCTCGTGGGGATCACGATCGAGACCACCGGCGTCGTGGACATCAGGCCGGGACCAGCACCTGGCGCCGCCACTCGGCCAACAGGGTCAGACCGAACAGGAGGTTGGCGTCACCGGACGCTCCCCGGAGATCCGTCCAGCTCGCCGCGGCCGCCGTCACGTCGATGCGGTCGCGGAGGAATTCGTCGCTCTTCCAGACCCGGTCCCACGGCTCGTCGCTCTCCCGCGCCGCCTCGGCGAGCCAGTGGCCGACGGGGGCCCCGAATCCGCGCTTGGGGATCGCGAGCACTTCCTTCGGCAGGAGGTCACCGATGGCCTGCCGGAACAGCCGCTTGGTGGCCCCTCCCGCGACGCGATATCGGTCGGGCAGCGCGAACATCCATTCCACCAGCCGATGGTCGAGCAGCGGCACCCGGCCTTCCACCGACGCGGCCATCGTCATCTTGTCGAGGAGCGGCAGCAGGTCGCCGGCCAGGTACGTGTGCAGATCGAAATACGTCCGGCGGCTGACCGCGGTGACCAGCCGCGGATCGTGGAAGATCGGCGACAGCAGAGCGTCCAGTCGCTCGGTCAGGCGCCGCGTCCAGGCCGGGTCCCTCAGCAGACGACTCATGAGATCGACACGTCCGGAGATCCGGCAGAGGTAGTCGACCACCGGGCTTCGCAGGCGCAGGGCCTGCGCGCTGCCGCCGGCCCCGAGCGCGAGGCCGGCGAGACGGCGGAGGCCCCGCGGCATCGCCTCGAGACCGCGCCGCCACGCCTGGTCACTATAGCGGGGATAACCCCCGAACACCTCGTCGCCCCCGGTGCCGTTGAGAATGACGGTGATCCCGTCTTCGCGGGCCAGCCGCGACAGGAGCAGGGTCGGCACCGCCGCGGAATCGCAGACGGGCTCGTCGATGGAGGCGGCGACCTCGGGCAGCGCGGCGATCGCCGCCTTGGCGTCGAGGAGCAGCTCGCGATGGCGCGCGCCGTGGCGGGCGGCCACCATGCGCGCGGCCGGCCGCTCGTCGTAGAGGTGTCCCTCGAACCCGACCGAGAAGGTCCGCACCGGCTGGGTCACCTGCTCGGCCATCAGCGCGACCACGGTGCCGCTGTCCAGTCCGCCGCTGAGGAAGATGCCCAGCGGGACGTCGCTGCGCTGCTGGAGGCGAATCGCGTCGCGCAGCAGCTCCAGCAGGCGCTCCCTCGCCTCTCGCTCGTCGATCCGAGCGTCGCCGAAGCGCTCGACGTCCCAGTACCGTCGGGTCTCGATGCGGCCGTGTCGGTCGATCTTGAGGTAGTGCGCGGGCGGGAGCTTCCGGATCCCCTCGACGAGGCAGTCGGGGGCCGGGACGTACATCATGAGCAGGTACATGAGGAACGCGGTCTCGTCGATCGTGCGCCGGCCCGTCAGCTCGACGAGCGAGCGCAGCTCGGAGGAGAAGGCGAAGCGTCCGGGCTCGGCGACGTAGAACAGCGGCTTGATGCCGAGCCGGTCGCGGGCCACGAACAGCTCGCGCTCCCGCCGGTCCCAGACGGCGAACGCGAACATGCCGTTGAGATCGGCGAGACAGGCCGGGCCCCGCTCCTCGTACAGGTGCAGCAGGACCTCGGTGTCGCTGTGCGTCCGGAACGTGTGCCGGCCGACCAAGTCGGCCCGCAGCTCGAGGAAGTTGTAGATCTCGCCGTTGAACACGATGCAGTAGCGCCCGTCCTCGCTCTCGATCGGCTGGTGCCCGCCCTTGACGTCGATGATCGAGAGGCGGCGGATGCCGAAGGTCAACCCGCCGTCCGTGAAGCTGCCCTGATCGTCCGGGCCACGGTGCACCATCCGGTCCAGCATCGACTGCAGCGCCCGCGTCTCAGGCGGGGCGCCGTCGAACCGGTGGATCCCGGCGATCCCGCACATGGCTCAGCGCGCCTCCATTCCCTCGACGAGCACGGTCATCACCCGCGAGGCCGGGAGCGTCACGCGGGCCCGCACCCGCGACGACAGCGTGGGGACAGCCTGACCATACTCCCCGTGATACCAGCCGAGCGGGAACGCGCCCCCCTCACCTCGATGATGCGACGTCTCGCACGTCGCCGGTCCGTCGGCTCCCTGGCACTGCACCAGCGCCGTGATCGTTCCAGCGGGCGTGGACACGGCGAGTCGATCCGGCGCCGCCGGCATCGGGTCGGATCCCGGCGCCCAGTGGAAGAACGCCTCGATCTCGGCCGGCCCCGAACCGGCGTAGCGGTCGTGAAGGGTGAAGCCGTCGGTGCGGCACGAGAGCGTGCGCTCGAATCGGACGCCCCGCCGCACGCGCTCGAAGCCGTCGTGGGCCACGACCACCTCGACTCCGGCGGCGCTCACCTTGACGTCGGCGCGGCAGGAGGACCTCGTGTAGGCGGGTGGGAACCATCCCAGCCAGTCGTCGGGAAATGGCTCGAACCCGTCGAGGGCTACCGAGTTGTGGGCGAAGGCCTGGACGGGGAATCGCGATCCGGCGTCCGTCGCGTAGCTGCGGCGTCCCACGTCGACGAGCAGCGGGCGACCCTCCAGGAACGCGCAGAAGGCCCCGCTGTCGTTGTGGCCATGGCTCGGGTGATCGGGGCGGCCGGTTCGCTCGATCCGCCAGAAGATCGTCAACGGTCCCACGTCGGTGCGATACCAGCCGCTCTCCGGAAAGGCCTCGACCGACGGCGCGGCCGATCGCTCGGCGCGCGGGGCTGCGGCGGGAGGCTCGATGAGACGGCCCCAGCCACGCGGCGGACCGGGGGCCACGAGGTCGAGCAGCCAGGGCACCGTGCAGTCCGGCGACACGTCGCCGATCCGCGGGATGTCGACGGCCCCGTCGGGCGACTCCAGCAAGAAGAACCGGCAGCGATCGAGCATGCGCCGTCGATACGGCTCCGTCAGTCGGAGGACGCCGTCGTCTCCGACCGCCTCCGCCGCGCGGTGGATCTCCGCGACGGTGCGGGTGAGCAGGAAGTGATAGTGGGAGGAGCCTTCGCGGAGAAACCCGTCCTCGGTGACCAGGCGTGGCAGCATGCGCTCGAGGAGCGCGCGTCCGAGGGACGCGTACCGGTCCTGGTCCGTGGCCGCTCCGAAGAGGTAGAGCGCTCGCGCGTTGTTGACGAGGTGGTTGTTCGTGCGGTCGCCGTGATCCTCGAGGCGCCCGGCCAGGAACGCGCCCATCTCGCCCAGCGCGCCCACCAGCCGGCGCTCGGCGTCGGAGTTTCGCGGCGAGCACGCGCGCGTCGCCGACAGGAACACCAGCGCGTTGGCGATGCGCTCGGACACCGAGTAGCTTTCCCAGGCCGGCGCGCCCGGGCGCGGCGGGCCACAGCGCTCGACCCACTGGAGCATGCGGTCCAGGATCCACATGGGGAGTTGTGGGCAGGAGTGCGTGGCGAGCAGGCGAAGCGCCCATCCCCAGCGGTGCAGGGCCAGGACGTCTTCGAGCTCCGCGAATTCGGCCGCCCACTCGGGGGCCGGCACCGCCGAGACGCTGGTGGTGACCAGCGGGAGATCCACCGGCGGGGGACACGCGACGTCACCACCGTTGACCGGCCACGGCCGAGCGAACCCGCGGAGGAACGACGCGCTCATCGCGGTCGGGGCACCGGAGGGCGGAAGCCCGTCCATGGCCGACCGGCCCGCCCGGCCCTGACGAAATGCGCGGCGGCGCTCGAGCAAGCGCAGCCCCTCGCGGACGGTATGGACGCCCCAGCCCAGGCGCCGCTCGGCGATCACGCGGCGGAGATAGTTCCGCCATTCCGGTGTCGTGAACACCTGAAGTCGCGAGGGGCGCCGGAGCGGAGTCACAGGAGGCCCCGAGCCGTCAGGAAGCCGACGAGGCGGTCGTCGGCTCGGCCGTCGAGGACGTGGAACGTCCGGCGGAGCGCGGCCGGCCAAGCGGCCCGCAGCCGCGCGAGCACGGCCGGATCGAGCAACGCCTCGAGCGCCTCCGCCAGTCCGGCGGCGGAGTGCGCGAAGAGCGCGGCGTCCTTCATGTCGACCAGCGGCCCGATGTTGACGATCGCTCGATTGTCGAACACCACCGGTGGCCGGCCGAGGGCGATCGCCTCGAGGCCGGTCGTCGAATTGGTGAGCACCACCGCGTCGCTCGCGCGGATGTGTGCGTGGAGGTCGCTGTCGACGCCGAGGAGCCGCCAGCCGTGGCGCGGGCGGCCGCCGAAGAGACGCTGCACGTCGGCCGCGATGGGACAGTGATAGTGCGGCTTGAACAGGAGCACGAACTCCCCGGCTCCGTCGGCGGTGGCGCCGGCCAGCGCCTCGAGCAGGGCGAGCGAGTCGTCCCGGTCGCTGGAGCCGGCCACCAGCAGGATGCGGCGCTCGAGGGGCAGATCAAGGCTCGCCCTCGCCTCGCGCGCGGGAGCCGCCTCGACCCTGAGCATGTTGTAGCGGACCGCGCCCACGACCTCGGATCGCGTCTCGGGATAGCCGGTCGCCCGCATGATCTGAAGGGGCCAGTCCCCGGTCGCCAGGTAGTAGTCGGGCAGCGGCGTGTCGAGCCGGTCGTGGCCGGCGAGCGCCCGCTCGATTTCACCCTTGGCGAAGAAGAACATGAGCGTGTTCGACGACACGGTCGTGTGCTGAAAGGCGACCGTGCGGGTCGCGGTCCCCGACGCCGCGTGCCAGATCGCGCGCTCCATGGGCTGGAACTCGCAGGGGTGCAGCACGAACGAGGGCCGGTGGGCGATCATCAGCCGACGCATGGCGGCGGCGAGCACGAGGTTCGTCGGCAGCTCGAAGCCCGTGAAGCTGCGGTCCAACTCCTCGCGCCACAGCGGCGTCACGTCCCACTCCGCGAAGTGAGCCGACAGACGGCGCCGCAACCTCCGATAGTGCCACGTCCATCGGAGCCCATCCGCTCCGGCCAGCGCGGAGCACAGCTCGCCGACGGTGGCGAACAACAGGACCGGCACGATCCGTCCGTGATCGAACGCCCGCCGGATGTTCCGACGGCGCCGGAGCAGGCGCCACGGCCACAGAGTGAGCAGCACCACCTGCCACATCGGCCCCCGGCTGCGCAGGGCCGGGAACACCGGCTCGAGGTTCCGCTCGCGGACGACCTCCGAGTCGGCCGCCTCGTACAGCACGGGGTATCGGCTGAACACCACCGAGCGCACCGCCGAATCCGGCCGGGGACGGCGGAGACCGATCATGGCCAGCACCAGACGGTTGCCGAGCGTCTGGATGCCCCATGCCGTGCGCATGGCCACGAAGCGCAACCAGAAATGCCTGAGACCGCTCAGCCGGGTACGAAGTCCCCGGCCGCGGGCCGGCCGTCTCGTCATCTCCTCGACCGCCAGCCCCCGCGCGCGCAGTCCGGACACCAGGCAGGCGGCCAGAGATCCGTCGACCAAGTCGAGCCGGGCACGTGGGAATCCGCGGCGGGCCAGCACCCCCTCGACCAGGAGCAGGGCGTAGAGCCGGTTGAGGAAGGGCGTCCTCAGCGGGCTCTTCTCACACGCATCGGTGAACCACCACGCGCTCGTGCCGTCCCGCTCGAGCAGCGTCAACAGCGAGGGGCCGGCCCCGATGCGCTGACGGACGGCCTCGTCGAGAAACGCGGGGTAGAGCCCGCGCAGCTGCTCGAGCGCCCGCTCGGAGACGTCCTCGACGGGAAGGACCGTGGCGCTCGCGCGGGTCAGGGCTTCGGCGAGGTGGGCCACGTAGAGGCTCGGGACGATCCCGAGGGGAAGGATCGTCACCGGACCCCGGTCCGACGGAATCCCCGCCGGATCGAGGTGATCGACGATGAGCAAGAGGGGCTCGCTCACCGTTCTCCCAGACCGACGAGCGCGGCGGAGAGCGAGCGCAGGTCGTCGACGACGGTGACCTCGGCCGGGAAGGGCGAGGCGGTCCCCGGCGGCACGCGCCCCACGAACGAGACTCCGGCGTCGCGGGCGCCCGTGAAGTCGCTCCAGGCGTCCCCGACCATCACCACCGTGGTCCGGTCGAACCCCGCGGTGCCGAGGATGCCGCGGATGATCTCCGCCTTGCTCGCCGGGCTGCCGAATACCGCCTTGAAGTACGGGTCCAGACGGCGACGCGCGACGATACGCGCCAGCTCGGCGTCGGGCGTGCCCGACGCGACGTAGAGCGGCATGGGGGCGGTCTCCAGGAATTCGCGCGCGCCGTGAACGAGCGGGACCGCCACCACCTGGTCTTCGACCAGCGCGGAAAACCGCTCCCCCAGCTCGTGCTCTTCCCCGGGACCGAGGGGACGACGCAGGATCTCGCGATACGCGTAGCGGAATTTCTCGAAGCGCGAGATGCCGACGTGTCGCCGATGGTAGGCCACCACCGCTTCCGCGGCGTCCGGACCCCAGGGCGCGAAGAGCGCGCGGAACGCCTCGGTCTTGACGTCGGCCGACTCGACGATGACGCCGTCGAAGTCGAGCACGACGGCTTGAATCACACGCTGGCTCCGCGACGCTCGTCGCCCCGGCCCGTCAGCAGGTCCGAGGGCACGCCGAGCTCGAGGCGGACGTTCTCCTCGCGGGCGTCGGCCGACCGGTGCGCCGCGAACACGGTGAAGGCGAGACGCTCGTACGGCGTCACCGCGGTACGGGAGGGGGGGCCCCAGTACCCATAGCCGACCAGCATATCGGGGCCGAGCCCGGCCAGCAGCCCGATCGCCTCGTGGACATTGAACACCACGTAGTTCGCCACTTCGGCACCCGGGTCGTCGCCCTCGAACACGATGCGCTGGCGGCTCACCGCGGGGTCCGTCGTCCCCGCCCCATCCGTCAGCCGGAGCGACAGGATCAGGAGACCGCCCGGCGCGACGCAGGCCCACAGGCTCCGGATCGTCTCGATCGGCGCGAGGTTCCAGTCCACGCAGCTCAACGACACCACCCACTGAAACCGCGCGGAGCCGCTCGGCGTCGTTCCCACGTCGGCACAGATGAAGGTCTGCCAGGGGCGGGCGCGGCCCTGGGCCACGGAGATAGCCTGGGGATTGACGTCGACCCCCACGTACCGATCGAGCGTGGAGAACCGCTCCTGAAGGGCCAGTCCGAGCCCGCCGGCGGCGCAGCCGGCGTCGAGCACCGAGCGGGGCGGCCCGAACCTGGCCGCGACCTGTTCGAAGACCGTCCGCTCGGAGGGATAGAACTCCTCCCAGCGGAGCCGGTGGCCTCCGTAGAACCGGGCGATCTCGTCGGTGCGATACGTCTTGTTCATTTCGCCTCGAGCCCCGCGGCCCGCTCGCGACCACCGACGACCTCGTACATGTCGGCGAGACACTGTAGGAGCCCTTGGCCGAGATCGAGATACGAGGTGCCGACCAGCTTCTGGGCCACCTTCGGCGTGAAGGAATAGGGAGTCAACCGATAGTGCACGTCGTCGTCGGAGACGGGCTGGAAGTGGATCTCGACGCGATTGTCGAGGATCTCGCGGATCATCTCCAGCAGCTCGGCGAACTTCATCCGGTGCGGACCCGTGATCAGGCAGTGCGTGTTCGCGAACTCGTCGGCCAGGGCCTGCACGCTGAGGCACGCCGCGTCCTTCACGTGCACGTATTCCCGCATCTCCTCCCCCGTTCCCTGGCACACGATCCGGCCCGTGGTCAGCGCCTGGTGCAGATACCGGTAGACGCTGTTGCGCCCATCGGCACGGGGGCCGTAGACGGTCCCGTAGCGCAGGATCGTGTACCCCAGGCCGTAGCGACGCGCGTACTCTTCGATGTAGAGCTCGGCCGACTGCTTGCTACAGCGATAGAACCCGCCGGCCCGGCTGTACACGTAGACCGTGCTCGCGTAGACGTACCGCTGGAGCTGCCGTTGCACGGCGGCCTCGAGCAGGATCGCGTTGCCCAGGACGTTCTGCTTGACCGTGTCGATGGGGCGTTCGGCCGCCGCGTCGAGATCGGCGATGCCCGCGAAGTTGTACGCGCACTGCGCCGCTTCGAGGGCGCGGTCCACGGCCACCGGATCGAGGACGTCGGCGACGATCATCTTCTGCGTCGGTCGCCGATAGGGCGACGGGGTGACGTCGAAGAGGCTGACCTGGTGGCCGGCATCGGTGAGGGCGTCGGCGACGTGGCTGCCGAGATAGCCGCTGCCCCCAAAAACGACGACGTTCATCGGGCCATTCTCTGCTCGACGGCCTCCTGGACCACCGCCTCGAGGGCGCTGACGAATCCCGCCATGATCTCGGCGTCGCCCAAGGTCACCCGAATGCAATCCTGGACCGCCGGCGCGCCGAAGGGACCTCGGACGAGATAGCCGCGGCCGCGCAGCGCATCGACGATCACCGCCGGGCTCACGCTTCCGGGAAGCCGCACGAGCTGGAAGTTCGTCGGGCAGCCCGGCACGTCGAGACCCAGACGGGTCGCCCCCTCGCAGAGCACTCGACGGCCCTCCTCGATCTCGCGCCGGAACGCCTCACCCATCTCGGGGTGATCGAGCACGTAGCACCCCAGACTGATCGCCACGCTGTTGACCTCGTAGGATCCGCGAACCCTCCGGACCGCGTCCACGATCCCGGGGTTCCCGGCCAGGTAGCCGAGCCGGAGCCCGGCCAGGCCGCCGACCTTGGAGAACGTCCGCGTCACGACGACGTTGTCGAACTCCGTGACCAGGGACAGGGCGGTGATGGGATGGAACGGAAAGTACGCCTCGTCGACGATGAACAGGGCGCCGACGGCGGCGGCGGCCGACGCGACCTCACGCAGCTCCGCGAGGCTGACCACGGTCCCCGTCGGCTGGTCAGGATTCGGCAGCGCGACCAGCCGGGGACGCTGCCGGACCTTCGAGATGAGCAGGTCCAGGTCCAGCCGGCGGTCGCGACCGTACGCCACCGTGTCGGGCACCGCCTGGAACATTCGCGTGTAGATGGCGTACATGGCGTAGGTCGGGTCCGGCGTGACGACCCGATCACCCGGCCGGACGTAGGCATGGAACAGCACGCGGATCGCCGCGTCGGACCCCGGCGTCAGATGAAGATGGTCGACGGGAAGCTCGAGCTCACGACTCAGACGGGCGTAGAGCGGCGAAGGATCCGGATACGCGCACAGCGTCTCCGGCGTGATCTCCGACAGCATCGCACGCACTGTCGGCTCGGGAAACGGCGTGACCCGCTCGTTCCGGTCCAGGCGCACGAAGGCCAGGCGCTCGGCCATGGCGTCGTCGACGCGGTGGATGGCGAGAAGGTGAGGATTGGGTTCCGGCCTCATGCGTCCTCCTTCATGATCGGAAAGTGACCGCGGTGCCGCGGGTCGACCCATCGCGCCGGCACGCCCGCGTCATGGCTCGAGCCCCTGCGCCCACTCGACCATCCTGCGTAGCCCTTCGTCGAGCGGCGTCACCGGTCGCCAGCCGAGGTCCTGCTCGGCCCGGCTGATGTCCGCGCACAGTCCGAACTGGTCGCCGATGTGGCCAGCCAGTTCCTGGACCGGGTAATCGGGCTCGCGGCCGAGGGCGACGGCCAGCCGGGAGATGAGATCGCCCACCTCCGTGCGCTCGCCGGCCCCGATGTTGTACTCGAGGGCCGGAGTGCTCGGCCGGTACAACGCCCGGAGCCACGCGTCGATCACGTCGTCGATGTAGACGAAGTCGCGGAAGCGCTTGAGCGACCCCGTGACCGGCACCGGCACACCCTGCAGCAGGTACGCGAGGTAGATGCTCGCCATGCCCTGCCGCAAGTTGCCGAGGTTCTGGCCGGGACCGTAGACGCTGAACATCCGGAAGCTCGTCACGCTCAGGCCCTCGGCCGCGGCCAGACGCAGGACATGTTCGGAGGTCAGCTTGGAGACTCCGTAGTAGGACAGCGGCACGCACGGCGCGGTCTCCCGGACCGGAAGCTCGTCGGGGCTGCCGTAGACCGCCATCGAGCTGGCGTAGATGAACCGTGGCGTGCCCTGCTCCAGGCACCAGCGAGAGAGGAGCACGGTGGAGCCGGCGTTCGCCTGGAGGTCGTAGTACGGTACCTCCGCCGAGGCGGGTCCCGAAGACTGGGCAGCCAGGTGGCACACGGCGTCGAAGCGCGGCGGCGGCACCTGGTCCAGAAAGTTGGACCGGTCGAGATCGAGCTCGACGATCCGCGCCGCCCGCGGAACGGCGGCGCGCTGCCCGGTTCGCATGTTGTCGATCACGACCACGTCGTGGCCATCCTCGACGAGCCGGCGCGCCAGATGGCTCCCGATGAAGCCGGCGCCGCCGGTCACGAGCACGCGCATCAGCGCCCGCCTTCCCCGGCGGCCGGCGGCGAAACTCGATAGAGCGCGGCCAGCCGGTCGTCCTTCCGGCCCAGGCGCCGGGACGCGACGTCTTCGGCGAGCCGCACCTCGCGCCCGTCCTCGGCCGACCGATAGATCGCGTTGAGCAGCCGGAGCGCCTGCGTCCCCTCCTCGAACGAGATCGGGTGGGGGCGGCCGTCGAGCAGATCGGCGACCACGTCGAGCAGGAACGGCCGGTGGCCCAGGCCATAGGCGTTGGGAAAGATCTCGGAGTGCAGCGCGCGCTCGTCCGGAGCCGGGGTGAACACGGCCAGCTCGTTGGCGGCGATGCCCTGGAGCACGGCGGTGCCGCGCTCGGCCAGGACCGAGATCGACGCCTCGAAGTCGTCGGGGCGCGCGGCCGTGGTCACCTCGATCACGCCCAGCGCTCCGCTGGCGAACCGGATGGTGGCCACCGCGGTGTCTTCGACCTCGATGTCGACGAGCTGGGTCGCGGTGCGCGCGTTCACCGCGTCGATGTCGCCCACGATGTAGCGCACGAGGTCGATGTAGTGGATCCCCTGGTTGGTCAGCGCGCCGCCGTCCATGGCCCACGTCCCCCGCCACGGGTCGCGCCGGTAGTAGGCCTGGGGCCGGCACCAGCGCACGCGCACGGTGCCGAGCACCGGACGGCCCAGCTCGCCGGAGGCGAGCGCGGCGCGGACCTTGCGCACGGCCTTGTTGTAGCGGTTCTGGTACACGGGAAAGATCTTGACCCCCGCGCGCTCCGCCGTCCGCCTGAGCGTCTGCACGTCCTCCCAGGCCAGGGCCATGGGCTTTTCGAGGATCACGTGCTTGCCGTAGCGCTCCATCGCGTCGAGCGCGTGCTCGGGGTGCATCCCGCTCGGGGTGAGGATGTTGACGACGTCGATCTGCTCCCGGCGCAGCATCTCGTGATAGTTGGTGTAGGCGGGCACGCCGTGCTTGCGCGCGTACGCCTCCGCCCGCTCGGGCTGAAGGTCGCAGACCGCGGCCAGCCGGGCCCGCGGGAGATCGGCGAGGTGATCGGCGTGGTGACCGGCGATCCGTCCGCACCCGACGACCGCGAAGCTCAGGGGGGCCATCACTTCGCGGGCTCGATACCGTGCGCGCGAAGCCAGAATTCCAGCATGGGCACCTGCCACTCGTAGTCGACGTCGAAGCCGCCCCATTGCTGGAGCGGGAAGATCTTCTGCCCCATCCACTTCTGGGGCAGCAACCCGTCGTGGAGGTGCTCCAGGCAGCGCGGCCTCACGATCGAGGTGCCCATGTCGGCGAACCAGACGTCGCCCTGGGAGTCGCGATCGCAGTTCAGGGTCGCGGGATCACCGAAGGTCTCGAAGGGGACGAACGGATGGAGCAGCCCGTCCCCGCCGATCTTGCGGGCGCGGAGCGGGCTCCACATGTTGTAGCGCGAGACGGTGACGGCCGAATCGTAGTCCGGATGCTCCCGGAGCACGTCGATCCCCTCTTCGAGAGTCTTGGCGGTGATGGTGGCCGCGTTGGCCATCAGCAGCACGATCAGCTCGACCTCGCCCCCGTCCCGTCGGACCTCGTCGCGAATCACCTCGTAGCCGTGGACGTAGGCGTCTTCGCCCAGCGCCTGGTTCGTGGCCAGGTGGGCGGGCCGGTCGATGATCCGGGCGCCGTACTCCGTCGCGATGGCCTTCAAGCGCGGGGAGTCGGTCGAGAGGTACACGCGGTCCACGCGCTTGGCGTCGCGGGCCGCCATGAGCGGATACGCGACGAGGGGCCGGCCCAGGAGCGGAAGGACGTTCTTGCCTGGAAACCCCGAGGACCCTTCTCGTCCCAGCATCAGTGCACAGATCACGGTCGACCTCCTTCGTCGTCTCTCCGTTCACGGTCGAGCGCCCGTCCGGCGTCACTGTATGCGACCCGGAAGTTTTCGTCTAGCAACGGTCCCGAGTTCCGCCCGTTCACCGGATCGGCTCCAGCTCGTAGTACTGAAGCTTCGGAAAGTAGTTCGGGTACATGAGCGTGCCCAGCCACCACTGGGTGAGCGGGTTGACCGGCTCCGGGAACACCTGGACCCGACTCTGGTACACGATCTTCACCCGCGCGTAGCTCAGGACCTTGGAAAAGTCCGCCTCCGAGAACTCGAAGATATGGCTCTCGACGTTGGGCCACCCGTGCGGCCGGTGCGTGATTCGCGTCCGCAGCATCCACGGGATGGTCAGGAAGATCCGCCGCGCGGCGACCCGGATCAGCTCGTCGAGCGCGGCCAAGGGGCTGCGGACGTGCTCGAGGGTCTCGCAGCTGACGACGTAGTCGAACGCCTGGTCGGCGAACGGCAGACGCTCGAGGTCGGCCAGGCACGCCTGGGAACCATCGCTCCTGATCTTGCGGGCGCAGGCCAGCAGGATGTTGACCCCCACCCCTCGCTTGACGCCCAGCCGGGACAGGAAGAATCCATCCGAGGCGGCGGCGTCGAGCACGCGCGCGTCGCCCACCGTGCCCACGCGCCGGCGCAGCATTCCGGTGAGCTCGTACAACTGGGACGCCAGGTGCAACTGCTTGAACTCTCCGTGAAGCTCCTCGTGTCCCCAGTGCCCTTCGACGATCCGCTGGCCCTCGCGGCTCCACCACTCCCGGAAGTCGACGTCCCGCGCCAGCTTCCGGCGGTACGCGCGCGTCGCCAGCCCGTGCCACAGCCGCTCCGGCTGGAGGCCCGCGCGCGCCGCGACGCTCCGAAGTCTGTGGCGAAGCGCGGAGGCGACCGGCGTCATGCCCGATCTCCGCGCGGACGGTCGAGTTTCGGCCGAGGAACCGCGAGCAGTCGGGCCGTGTAGCCATGGTACTCGCCGAGGGACTGCGGAAACGCCTCCCCGGTGATGGCGACGGAGGCCACCTCGGTGCAGCCGAGCCCCTCGAACACCCGCCGGTAGTCGCGGGCGAACACGTACCCGCAATTCGCGGCCTCGAGCTCGACGACACACACGTACTTCCGCGCCACCCGCACCATGTGCCGGAAGATGGCGCGGCTGTTCGGGTGCACGTGGATGAGGACGGCCATCGTGAAGATCACGTCCGCGCTCCCACTCTCCAGTCCGGGAAGGACGTCCTCGACGGAGCCCACGGTGATCGTGCTGACCGCGGACACCTCGGGAAAGATCGACGGCATGTAGGCGACGGCATGGGCGTTGATCTCCACGCCGTTCAGCCGCTCGTAACCGAGCGTGAGCAGGCCGTTCAGGTTCGCTCCGCAGTTGCACCCGAGCTCGAGAATGCGATCGTGACGCGTGACGTGAGGACCCCAGAACTCGTGCAGGAACCGCACGATGTCCTGCGACTTGGCCCCGTAGGAGGCCGGGTGATTGCTGTCGGTGGTGGCGTACTCGGCGCCGTTGGTGCGGGTGCGCCAGTAGGCTTGGCACTCCGACCGGGTCATGACCCATGGCGCCGTCACGCCACGCTCCGTGATCCACTGGTTGACGCGATTCAGGCGCCGCGCGGGCAGCGACTCCCCGTGCGCGCCCACGCGATCCTGGTAGAAGAGCCATCGTCCCAGGTGCTGTCCGAAGAACTTCTTCTGCACCTTCCACAGCCCGATTCCCGCGTCACGTGCGGTCAACATCGTCACCTCTTTCCCAGCCGCCCCTGCCCATGACCCAAGCCGAGGAAGCTCAGCCCGGCGAGGGCAGGCCACAGCACCACGAGTATTCCCAGTAACGCGAAGTACAGGACCGACGCCAGAGCAAGGCCGCCGATCGTCCCCCATTCCAGCTGGACCCGCAACCAGTCGCTCGGGCCGGCGAGGATCGTCACGGCGCAGGTCCCGACCACGACGAACGCGGCGAGCCGGTCCCGGAGCCCGCGGAGATAGCTCTGGCCCAGGAACCGACTGTTCACCCACTCGTAGATTTGCCGGCTCACGAATCCCCAGCCGACGAGCTGGACGGCCACGCCGATGGCGCCCAGCCCCAGACCCGGCACCCGCGCCGTCGAAGGAGCGACGGTGAAATAGGTGATGAGCAGGTCGGGAATGGCCAGCCCCAGGCGCAGGTTCCGAAGCTGCACGGTGCGCTCGGTGGCCTTCAGGGCGGCGTCGTTGAGCTGTCCCATCGTCTGGACGACCGGGTAGAAGGCCATCACCATCAGGACCGGCACCGCCGCGAGATATTCGGGTCCGGCCAACCACTCGACGAGCGATCGGCTGGCGAGGCTCAGCCAGCAGCTCAGCGCCAAGGCGACGAAGAACAACGACTGGCTGAACCGCGCGTACACCCGGGCCGCCTGGACCCGGTCGCTCCCGGCCATGGCCTTGGAGATTTCCCTCCAGAAGATCGGCACGGCCGCGCCGGCGAACGTCAAGGCGAGCAAGGACCACCGAGAGGCGAGGGCGAAGTAGGCCTGCTCGGACGACCCATACGCCCGCTGCAGGATGTACGCGCTGAACCAGGATCCGGCGCAGCCGTAGAGGTTGACCACGATCATGGGGCGCGCGTAGCGCCACCAGCGCGTCAGGTACCACCGGGAATGCTCGAACAGACGCCCGATCCAGCACTCGTCTCGCCTGATCGTGAGCAGCCACCAGGCCAGAACCGCGCACAACACCAGCGACGACCCCACGTTGACCCGGACGTAGCTGTCGAAATCCAGCTCTCCCAGCGAATGCAGCAGCAGCAGGGCGGCGACGTTCAGCCCCGCCACCGCGGCCCCGATGGCCTGGGTGCGGACGGTCAACGCCTTGCTGTCGCCCAGGCTCTGCAAGGCGATGCCCACGAAGACGAGCCAGTCGAGGATGGTCAGCCACACGATTCGATCCGGCGGTTGGGCCAGCCAGAGCCAGCCCGCGGCCCCGGTGGTCACGCCGACGCCGACCAGGATCAGCGTCAGTGCGAGCTGGCTGGCCAGACAGGCCACGTAGAGCCTCGTCAACGAACCGCTGCGGCGCTCCTGGGACGAAAAGGTGAAGAACGCGTCGTACGCGCTCAGGTCGACGACGCCGCGCACCGAGGCGGCCGTGGTCATGAGGAAGGCGTAGCTTCCGTAGGCCACCGGCCCCAGCGCCCGCGGAACGACGGTGAGCGTGATCGCCGACGCCCCCAGCTGGACGAACCTGGCCAGCAGCGTGGCCAGGTATCGATACCGGATGCTGTCGGCGAAGCTCACCGTCGGCACGACGTCCTCGGTCATACCAGCGTCACGCCCCGTTTCGTGGCCTCGGCCCGAAAATCCTCCGGATAGGCGAAGTCGCCGAGGAACGCGTACACGCCGCGGATGTAGTCGTGGTACGCGCGGACGTGCGCGTTGTTCCGGCCGCACATCACGAACAGGGCGACCTTCTCCCGATCGGGAGGGACCACGGGCTGGCGGGGCTGGGTCGGCCGGTGCGTCGCCCGCTGGTGAAAGATCACGAGGTCACCGGCCTTGTTGGGAATGGAGACCCCGGCTCGGACGTGCCGGTCCCGCCACGCATCATCCTCCCGGCCGAGACGGCGGAGCACCGGCAACGCCGCCCGGTAGTAGAGCCGCTCGGCCACCTTCCCCACGGGCCCGTGGGCGATGAAGGGGTCGCGGCCCCGGTGCGAGCCCGGATCGACGTCGAGGCCGCCCCCGTACTCCGGGCCGTTGTCCTGGAGGTAATAGGCGACCTGGACCATCAGGAAATCCGGCGCGAGGCTGAAGGCGTGCCCCCTGCCCTCGTGTCGAGAACTGTCCTTGTGCCAGGAGCCCTCGAAGTGATTCAGCATCGCGGAGCACTCGCGCACCACGGCGAAGTCGGGGCCGAGAAGCGTTCTCAGGACACCGAGGGTGCGATCGTGGAACAGCAGCCACCGCAGGTCGGCGTGCTGGGAGTACACGTCGAACAGCATGGTCCCGGTATCGCCCGTCCGCCGGCGCTCCGGGGGCAGCTCGAACTTCGCCCTCAGGAGCGCGCGGGCCCGCGTCACCTCCTCGTCCGTCAGCACGTTCGGCACCAGCAGATAGCCATCGCGATCGAACGAGTCGACCTGCTCACGCGTCAGCATCGGCACTCTCTTTTCGCGCGCGTCTCACGTCGCGCATCGTGACCTGTGGCCGCCCCGCCTCCGCGCGAGCTCGCTGCAGCACCGCGTCGACGGCGCGGACGGCACACCGGCCGTCTCCGACGTGCACGCCGTAGAGCCGGGCGAATGACTCGTCGGGAGGAGGCACGCGGGCCAGATTCCCCTCCCGCAGGACGCGCCGACAGGCGTCCACGAACGCGCCCCGCTCCTCGACCAGGACCAGCCGGCGCTGGAGCGTCTCCCTCGCCTCGGCCCGCAGCCTGATCGACTCGCGATCGGCCAGGAGCACGATGGGCCGATCGGTGACGACGGCCTCCAGGAGGGCCGTGGAAGGGAACGTCAGGACGATCAGGTCGGCGCCGGCCAGGAGGCGCGTCAGCGTCCTCCGGGCCTCGACGCGGCAGTTGGACCCCTGGCGTCCGGCCAGCCGCGCCGCCGGCGTATCCGACTGGCCCGGAAACGTCTTGAGCACGAACTCGTAGCGCGGGAATTCTCGCGCCAGTCCCACCACGGATGCCTGAACCTCCGCCTCCGTGACGTCGGGCATGTTGCCACGGTCGAAATACCGGTTGTTGAAGGCGATCATGTTGGGCACGATCAGAACACGTGGCCGTGAGCGTGGCCTCCGTGACCGGTGCAATCGTCCCTTGAGCTCATCCAGGCGACTGGAGCCCACGGAGATCGATTCGGCGCGGGCCCCGCCGTATCGCGCCCGCCGGCTCTCGAAATACTTCGACACTCCGTCGCCGTACGTGAGCTCGTAGTCCGCGTGCCAGAGATCACTGCAGTCCCAGGGAACGCACTCGCAGACCCCGACGAACCCTCCGTGCTGGTAGATGAACGTCGGGACGCCCGCCGATCGGAGCGCGGCGAACGCGCCCCGCTCCACGTGATCGCCGAGCGCGGCGACGACGGCGGCCGCCGGGCGTTCTCGCGTGAAGTACGTCCGTGCCGCCAGGAACGCCGCCCACTGCTCCGGGATCAGTCGGTGCCACCAGAAACCCAGGCGCTGCTCGACGATGTCCCAGACATCGATGCCCCCGAAGAGGAAGGGGCGCCGGAACCGCGCCTCCTTCGTGATGCCGCTCCACGCATCGGCCAGCCAGCCGGACGCGCGCTCGCACTCGTCCCTCGCCACCCCGCGCCGCACGTGCCCGGTCACCTGCTCCCACGGGACGAAGCGTGCCCGCCCGCGCGCCGCTCTCCACATGCGACGCACGTCGTAGTGACAGCCCGCGACGACCGCGCCGGCCGGCGATCCCAGCCAGGGCGAACGTCCCTGCCAGCGGGCCACTCCAACGACGCCCGCGGCGCGCAGACGATCGACGGCGCGGCGTCCGGCTTTCCGCCATGAATCCGGGGCGGGAGGGGCGTCGACGCTCGCTCCGACCACCTCCGTGTCGATCCTGAGCTCGTGGGCCACTTTCCTCAGCAACGTGGAATAGAGGCCCTCTCGAAACAGGAGATCAGTGCCGAACCGATCGTGGGGCGACTCGCCCCCGAGATGAACGACTCGCTCCGGCTTCCAGGCCTCCAGCGCCCAGCGGAGGGCATGAAGCCTGACACCCAGCGAATCGACCATGACCTTCAACCAGTACAGGTACAAACGCGCCGGCTCGAATCCCCCACGGCTGAATTCCGGGATGCGCTCGCCCAGCGCGCGATCCAGCCACTCCGCCCACCGCTGCTGCTCGTCCAGGATCCCCTCGGCGAGGTCTCCGAGGTCTCGCTCGCGATACCCGTCTTCCAGCTTCAGATACGGGTGGTTTCCCTGCGACAGCGCCCACGCCGCGTCGGGCTCCAGCGCCACGAGGGCATCGACGTCGCCGCGCCGTTGCCGCTCGAGCGCGGCCGCGGCCTGCGTCGCCGTCTCCACGAACGCGAGCGAGCGGATCATCCGTCCTCACCCCTCATGTCGATGTGGACGACCGTGTTGGTGCGTCGCCGGCGACCGTCAGAACGAATCACCCACGATGCTCCGGACCGGAATGCCCGCCTCGTGCAGCGCGGCCTTGGCGCCCGCCGGCGTCTGCTCCGTGAAGTGGAACATGGCGCTCGCCGCCACCGCGGAGGCCCCGCCCTGTTTCACCACCTCGACCATGTGCTGGTAGTTCCCCGCGCCTCCCGACGCAATCACCGGGAGCGACACCGCCTTGCTGACCTGCCGCGTGCACTCGATGTCGTACCCGAGGAACGTGCCGTCGCGGTCGATGCTGGTCAGCAGGACTTCGCCCGCGCCGAGCCGCTCGGCCTGGACCGCGAAGTCGACGGGGTCGAGCCCGGTGGGCCGGCTGCCCGAATGGGTGAAGACTTCGCAGCGCCCGTCCGGGTGTCGCGTGAAGTCGATGGACACCACGACGCACTGCGACCCGAAGCGATCGGCAATCCGGCTGATGAGGGGGGGATCGCTCACCGCCCCCGAGTTGATGGAGACCTTGTCGGCGCCGACGCGCAGCATTCGACCGGCCTGCTCCAGCGTCGTGATGCCTCCCCCGACCGTCATCGGCATGAAACAATCGTCGGCCAGGTCGTCGACGAGGTCGTAGTCGGGCGCGCGGCCGTTGATCGAGGCCGCGATGTCGAAGAAGACCAACTCGTCGACTTCCCGCAGGTTGTAGACCTTGATCTGTTGCATGGCGCTTCCCGTCCGGCGCCAGCTGTGAAACCGTTCGCCCTTCACCAGGCCGAATTCCTTGTGGAGCAGGGTCGGCATCACGCGGACCTTGAGCAGGGTCGCCTCCCTCAGAGCTTCAGGAAATTCTTCAGCACGCGAAACCCGAGCCGCTGACTCTTCTCCGGATGGAACTGGGTCCCGAAGACACGCCCGTGACCGATGACGGAAATGAAGCCGCCCGCGTAGGGCGTGATGGCCCTGACGTAGGCCGGCGCGCAGACCACGTGGAAGCTGTGCACGAAATAGAAGTCGCTCCCCGGCTCGATGCCCTCCAGCACGGGGCACTCGTCCTGGAGCCGGAGCTCGTTCCAGCCCATGTGGGGGATGCGCTCCAGCCCGTTCATCGACTGCAGGCGACGCACCTCGCCCGGGATGAGATCCAGGCCCGGGGTCTCCGCGCCTTCGAAGCCCTTGCTCACCAGGAGCTGCATGCCGAGACAGATGCCCAGGAGCGGAATCCCCGCGGACTCGACCTGCTCGCGGATCGCGACATCGAACCCGGCCCGGCGCAGGTTGGCCATGGCCTCGGGAAAGGCGCCGACCCCCGGCAGAATCATGTGGGTGGCGTCCCGAAGATCTCGTGGATCGTCAGTCACCCGGGGATGACCGCCGCACTCCTCCACCGCCCTCGCCACGGAGTCGAGATTGCACAGCCCGTAGTCGATGATCGTGACCACGCTCATGGGCGAAAACCTAGTGGATCCCCGCAGCGGGGCCGCCGGCCAACACCCGACGCTCCACGTTGTCGTAGTTGATCTTCGTGAGGTTCCCACGCTCGTCCTTGATCAGATTCCCTCGGTTGTCGCACTTGAACAGTCTCTTGTTCGTGAATCGATCGCAGATCTTGACAAACTCGTCGAGCGACATGGCCATCCGCTCGAGCACGTCCTCGATGGGATATCCGAGATAGGTCCAGGGGAACTGCCCATCCCGTCGTTTCACGATCTCGATGGCGTCGTCGCGCCGCAGGCGGCCGCGCCGGATATGGAGCGAGGTGAGATCGGAGACGCGACAGAACCCGTATTTCAGGAACTTGAAGTAGTCGTGAATCCCCGTCTGAACGTTGTCCAGGTTCTCGTAGCTCACCAGCGAGCCTTCCACGGCGTGCGGGAGGGTCTCGAAGCCATGGGCCTGGGCGAGTAACGCGTTCGAATAGCCGTCCCACGGAAAATAGTAGCCGAGGAAGAGCCCGGTCACCCCCACCCGCGCCAGGTCCTCCTGGCTGGGGTAGGTGAACAGGATGAGGTCCTGCCGGGTCAGGCCGTCCCGGCCCACCAGGTCAGAGACTCTCAGGCCGAGAAGCCCCCCGAACTCTTCGAGCCAGCGTCGATCGAGCACCTGATCGTGCGCTTTGCTCGCGGGACCGCCGTACTCGTGCTGGGGGTTTTCGCCCCAGACCAGCAGCCGGATGTTGAACTGGACCGCGACGCGCACGGGAACCGTGAAAATGGAGACATGCTCCGCCCACGAGATGTCTCCCACCTCCACCAAGCCGATGCGGTTCAGCTTGCTCCGCACCTGAGGATTGGTCGAGTACTCCACACAATCCACCCCGAGGCTCTTGAGATTCTCGAGGTTCCGGCGACCGATGGCCGAGAGCTGACAGGTGGTGGCCACGACGCAGAGGGGTCGGAGACCGAGCTTCCGCATCGTCAGGACCTGATACGTACTGTCCTTCCCGCCGCTCACCGGCACGATGCAGTCATAGTTACTGCCGTCCGGGGACCGGTATTCGCCGGTGATCTCGAGAAACTGCGCCTTTCGCGCGTCCCAATCGATCTCGGGGCGTCGCTCGTAGTAGCGACAGGCGCTGCAAACCCCCCCGTCGTCGATGAAGAGATCCGGCTTGGTCTCCGGGAATACGCAACGTTCACAATAGCGAATGTATTCGGCCACGGTTCATCCCCTTCCCCTCGGGTTCGACGGTTGAACACGACACGCGCAGCGGATCGTGTTCGTCCGAGTCATTTCGTGACCTTGATCCACTTCCATTCGAACACTTTGCTGCCGGCGATCTGCACGCCGTTCTGCACCTGGGTGACCGCACTCTGAATGGCCGAATATGTCTCGAACTCCCGGTTGATGACCTGGGCGTCGAACTTGTCGTCGATGTACTCGACGCGGTAATCGCCGAGCGACCCGATGGTGGCGTCGAGAAGCGAATAGCTGTACGTGTTCTGAAAGACGAATTCGGTCGGCTCGCCACCCGCGTCGAAGGTATCCGAGTACAAGAGCTTGCTCAGGTGCGTCTTGTCGCTCACCAGCGTCCTGATGATGCAGAACTTCTTCGCGGACATCAGGAGGTTGCGCAGCGGCGCGGCCAGGCTCGGAAGGTGCAGGAGAACATTGCAGCAAAAGACGATGTCGAACTTCGCGGCGAATCGCTCGGGCAAGGCATAGATGTCCCCCACTTCGAACGTCGCGTGGCTCTGGCGGTGAAAGTGATTCCGGGCAAAGTCGATATAGGTCTCCGTGGCATCGACTCCGTGATAGCGAATGTCCGGATCGATTCTTCTCAGGCCATGGTAGTAGTGACCGGCGGCACAGCCCACGTCGAGCACTTCCATGCCGGGCTCGTAGATCGCCGACACGAGTTCCACCAGCTGCTTGGTGGACTCCATCTCCGGCAGTTCACCGGTCACTCGCTGGTAGGTCCGCTGCTCGACCGCGTCGTTCCGCGTCCAGACTCGCCAACGATCGTCACTCATTCCTCGGCCCCCCGCGCGGTGCGCCGTCCTACCACGCCGTCCAGCCCCCATCGACCGGAAGATTCACTCCGTTCACGTAGGACGCCGCGGCCGACAACAGGAACACGACCGGGCCGGCAACCTCTTCCGGGCGTCCCACCCGACCGAGCGGGACTCGCGCCGCCAGCCCGCCCGCGAGCGGGGACGTGGTGTCCTTGGGGATGGGGCCCGGGGACAGGCTGTTGACGCGAATTCCCAGAGGCGCGAGATGGCAGGCCAGGTATCGCGTCATCTGGATCAGCCCCGCCTTGGTGGCTCCGTAGTGCACGGGGTTGTTCATTCCGGAGTCCCCGTACACCGCGGGATCCGGGCTCACGGTCCCGTACATCGAGGCGATGTTCACGACCGACGACCCGCCCGACACCTCCTGCGCCCCGAGCCGCAGGAGCGGCAACAGCTCCCGCACCAGCAGGAAGGGCCCCGTCAAGTTGAATTGACAGGCGAGCAGAAAATCCTTGGCGTCGATGGTCGACAGGTGGCCGATGCGCCCGAGGTAGGCGTTGTTCACGATGCCGTGGAGACGATCGAACCGGCCCGCCAGCTCGCCACACAACGAGAACACCCCTTCCGGACTGGCCAGGTCGGCGACCGCGACGTGGCATCGGTCGCGGAGCGTGGGCGCGCAGCCCGTGTGCACGGCGTGCAGCGCCGTCGCGTCGCGTCCGCTCATGATGAGTTCGGCGCCAGCTTCCAAGATCGCGGCGACCATGGCGGTGCCGAGATACCCCGACGCTCCGGTGAGGAGCACCGTGCGATCGCGGAGGGACTCGGCGGGTGTCACGACCACGTCCGGGGATCGAGCAAGCGCCCGGACACCCTGGGCAAGGTCCGGCCCACGCGTTCGACGTCGGCCCACGCCAGCGGCGCCTCTCGTGCGGAGTCGATGATCTCCCCCAGTTGCCGGGGCGTCTCCGCGCCGACGACCACGCGGTCGACCCATGGAAAGGCCCGGACGTAGGCCAGACACAGGTCGACGCGACTGCGACGATTCAAGGCGCGACACAGCGTGTCCAGGCCGTCGACGATCTCCTTCGCCGCGTCGGCCCACGACGGCCAGGCGGACACGTCGCTCACCAACAGCCCCTGGAGGAAGACGCTCCTCACGTGGATGGTGACGTCGGGGCGCGCGGCCAGGGCCGACTGAAACGCCGAGCCGCACCACCGTCGATCCAGGACGTTGAAGGGCACCTGCAGGTGCCCGACGTCGCGATGCCCGAGGCAGCCGACGGCCTCGTCGGGGGAATACACCGAGACGCCGATGGCGCCGACGATTCCCTCCCCGACCATGCGCGCGAGCTGAGCGAGGGCCGCCCCGTCCCACCGAAAGATATCCTGGCTGCGGTGGAACATCATCACGTCGAGGGTCCGCCGTCCGAGGTCGTGCAATGACCGCAACACGCGGGCCTCCACGGCGGCCAGCACCTCGGCCCGCGTGGCGCCGTCTTCCACGGCGGACAGCGAGACCTTGCTGACGATGTGCACGTCCTCGGCGCGCCGTTCATGCAGGTAGCCCCCGAGGCGCGACTCCGCCCGCCCGTACGCGCGCGCGGTATCCAACCAGGTCACCCCGCTGGCCCGAGCGAGATCGAGCATCGACACGACCTCGTCGTCGGACGGAACACCGTGGGTGTTGGCGATGCCGTACGCCGCCCCCAGCTGAGCGGTGCCCAGGGCCAGGATGGCCGGGCCGGTGCGCGTCCCCTCGCCGACGGCGGGCCTCGGCGGCGCGGACTTGGCCAAGCGGGTCACCAGGACGTCCCAGGGCGTCCCGAGAGGATCCGAACCGTCGCCAAAGATCTCCGTCATCCGAAGATAGTCGTCGAGGGTGTCGATCGTACAGCGCAGGGACGAACGATCGCCTCGGACGATCTCGTTCCGTTGCAGGGACCGCGATCGACGGGAGGGCCGGCGCATCGACGTGGTGACGTGTTCGCGTTCGAAATCGGTGGCCGCGGCATCGGCGCGCTGCCGGAGGACGCCGACCCTCAGCACCTCCGCGCTCAAGCCGTACGGCAATCCGTCGGAGGGGGAGTCGGTGCCGAGGTAATCGAGGTCGTGCTGGACGAACCGCCGCAGGAGCAGTTCGATGAACGGGCCGTCGGGCAGCGGATTGTCGGCCGTCGCTCTCACCGCGATGTCGTCATCGGCAAAGTCACTGAGGCAAGACACGAACCGACCGAGGACGTCGTCCAGGCTCCCGCGGCAGACCGTCACGCCGGCCTGCCCCGCCAAGCGGACCAGCTCATCGTCCGACTCGTGCTTCGAGGTCGCCAGCACGACGTCGAGTCCGGTATTGCCGAGACGTTTCGCGCAGAGGATGGCCAGCGGGAACCCACCCAGGGGCAGCAGGACTTTGCCGGGCAGGCGTCTCGACGTCGTCCTGGCCTGCACGATGACGCGGACGCGTACCCCTTCGATCACGATGCCGCGGCCGCCCGCTCGGAGAGGTCGATCACCATGCCGAGAACCTGCCGGGGAATACCGTCCTTCTCCTTGATCGCGGCGCCGCCGGCGGCGATCCGGAAACCGAGGCGTCGGTACAGCGCGATGGCCGCGTGGTTGTCGGCGAACACCCTCAGGCTGACCCGATGCAGACCGAGCACGTTGAAGGCGTGGTCGAGCATCACGTCGCTCGCCGCCCGCGCGATGCCCTTCCCCCGAGCGCTTTCCTCGCCGATCAGAATTCCGTATTCCGCGTTCCCGCCCTTCCGGTCGATATGGCTGAGACCGACCGTGCCCACCGGCGTGCCGCCCTCGAGCACGATGGCGAACTCCAGGCGTTCGTCCGTCTCGCGCAGACGTTCGAGAAAGGCCTGGTGCTCGGCCCGACTCGGCGGCCCCTCACTGAACAGCTGCGCGGCCACGCCCGGATCGCCGCGCCAGCGCAGAATCAGATCGGTGTCCGCGTCGGAGAGCGACCGCAGGTGCATGCGGGGGCCGCGAAGCTCCATCAGGCGACGTGCTCGGGACGAATGAGCTGCTCGGCGGCGATCGCGGATCGGGCCGCCCGGCCGATCAGCGCAGGGAATTCCTTCGGGTGCAGGCCGTAGCCGAGGTTCCCGCAGCGAAGGACGGCGATGTTCTCGCGCGTCAACGGCTCCCCGGCCGCGATCACCCGGGTGGACATGATGGTCCGCCGGGCGAAGCTGCGCAGTTCCATCTCCTCCGGCAGCGGCTCCTTGATCCCCGAGCCCAGCGTCTTCTCGGCCGCGCGCACCGCGGCCACCATGTCGATGAGCTCACGGCCCTCGAGGGCGTACACGTGGTCCGGGCCGGACAGGCGGTTCGACAGCGTGAAGTGCTTCTCGATGGCCGAGGCCCCCAGGGCCACGGCCGCGATCGGCCCGATGAGGGCCTCGCGTGAGTGATCCGACAGGCCGACCGGAAGGTCGAAGGTCGATCGCATGAGGGGGATCGTCCGAACGTTCAGCGCCGACAGCGGAGCCGGATACCGCGCCGTGCACTGCATCAGGATCAATTGATCGTTCCCGGTGGCCCGAAAGCTCTCGACCGCCTCGCCCACTTCGTCGAGGCTGGCCGTGCCGGTGGACATGATCGCCGGCTTGCCTTTGCCGGCGATGTGCTGCACCAGCGGAACGTGGGTCATCTCGTACGAGGCGATCTTGAACAGCGCGACGTGCTCCTCCAGGAGATCGGCGGAAAGCTCGTCGAAGGGCGTCGACAGGAAATCGATCCCGCGCTCCCGACAGCGAGCGGCCAGTTTCGGGATCCACTCCCGAGGCATCTCCATCTCTCGAATGACGTCGTAGATCGACCGGGGCAGCGCGAGATAGTCGGTCTGACCCGCGCTCCGCGGGTAGAGCGCCTCGGCGCGGAACGTCTGAAACTTCACGGCATCGGCGCGCGCCTCGACGGCCAAGTCGATGAGCGCGTAGGCCTGGTCGAGGTTGCCGTCGTGATTGCTCCCCGCCTCGGCGATGACATAGGTCGGCTCGCCGGGACCGATCCGACGTCCGGCGATCTCGATGGGCCTCACCGCGCGCCCAGCTCCAGGACGGCCTCGGCCACACGGTGCGCCCCCCCGCCATCGACGAGGCTTCGGCCACGCCGACTCATCGCCTCCCGAAGGGCCGCGTCCGCGGCCAGACCGCGCAAGGCTTCGCCCACTCGTCGGCCGACGCCCTCGTCGTCGACGTCCCCCGCAAAGCGGAAGACGCCTTCCGCATCCCACGAGCGCGACTGCGGCGTCTGGTTGGGAGCCAGGGCCACCAGGACCGCCGGTACGCCCATGGCGGCGAGTTCGTACGTCACTTGACCGCCTGCGCTCAGGGCCAGGTCCGCCGTCACCATCAGGTCCGCGAGGGACTTGGGATGGTGATGCACGGTCACGAGCTCCTCGGGAACACCGAGAGGCCCGCTGGCCAGAGGACCCACCACCGCATCGATCGTCACCGCGGGCAACGCGGCGCGAACCCAGCTCAGGAACCGGCTCATCGAAGCCTTCGGATCCGCTCCTCCGACCGTCACCAGCACTCGGAGCACCGGGTGGGAGGCGGCAGGCCTTCCGTCCCGCGCGAACTCCGGACGGAGCAGCGCGTAGCGCGGCCCCAGGAGCAGCCGCGCGTCGGCCGACCCGCGGTAGGCGGAGACGCCCACGCCGGGTGCCGTGTTGACGACGACGTCGGCGGGGATCTCGCGATCGGCCAGGTCGTCGATCACGACCAGCGGGCCCGCTTGCCGCAAGCGCGCCAGGTCCTCCCTCCGGAGCTCGTAGGAGTCGGCCACGAACACCCGCGGCGCCGCTCGGTCGACTTCATCGAGCCACGACGTGACGCCGCCTCCGTCGATCGCCTGAACCCTGAAGCCGGCGTCGGCAATGAGCGCGGCCACGGTCGGTTCCGGATTAACGACGAAGCGCGACGCCGCTCCCAGGTTGCGGAGCGTTTCCGCGAGGGTCAGGCAACGACGGACGTGTCCGAAGCCCTCCACACGACCTCCGCGCGTGACGAAGACGACGGTCACGCGCTTCGCGCTTCCAGGACCCGTCGAACGGTGTCCACCACGCGGTCGACGTCGGCATCGTTCAACTCGGGAAACATCGGGAGCGAGAGGATGCTCGCGTACGCGGCCTCCGCGACCGGGCATTGCCCCGGGGACGTCCCGAAGCGCTTCTGATAGAAGGGATGCAGGTGCACGGGAATGTAGTGGACGTTGACGCCGAGGCCCTCCGCCCGCAAGGCCGCGAACACGTCCGCCCGATCGGTACGCAGTCGCTGCAGACGGAGGCGCACGACGTAAAGGTGGTAGGCATGCCCAGCCGCGGGGCGGACGGCGAGGGGGGCCAGCCAGGGCATCCCTTGGAAGGCCGCGTCGTACCGGCGGGCCAGCTGCCGCCGGCGCGCGACCCAACCCTCCAGCTTGCGGAGCTGGCTGATCCCCAGGGCGCACTGCAGGTCGGTCAAGCGGTAGTTGAATCCCAGGTCCACCATCTCGTAGAACCAGGATCCCGCGGCCTCCCGCTGTCGATGATCGCTGGTGATGCCGTGATTGCGGAAGATCCGCATCCGCCGCGCCCGCTCCGCGTCGTTGGTGGTGATCATCCCGCCTTCGCCGGTCGTGATGTGCTTGACGGGATGAAAGCTGAAGGTCGACAGGTCGGCGAGCGTCCCCACGGGGACGCCCGACAGGTCCCCGCCGAGCGCGTGGCAGGCGTCGGCGATCAGCACGAGCCCGTGCGCGACGGCCAACTCCCGGAGCTTCACGTAGTCGCAGGGCTGACCGGCGTAGTCCACCGCCACGATGGCTTTCGTCCGTGCCGAGAGCCGCGACTCCACCGAGGCGGGATCCACCAGCAAGGTGTCCGGGTCGACGTCGGCGAACACCGGCGTGCCGCCCTCGTAGACGACGCAGTTCGCGCTCGCCGCGAAGGTGAGCGCGGGCACGATCACCTCGTCGCCTGCCCCGATCCCGATCGCATGGACGGCCGCGTGCAGTGCCGCGGTCCCGTTGCTGACCGCCACCGCCTCCGTCGCTCCCACGAAATCCGCGAAGGCCCGCTCGAACTGTCCCACCAGCGGCCCCGTGGTCAGGTATTCGGAGCGCAGAACGCGGACGACGGCCTCGATGTCGTCGTCGCCGAGCCACTGCCTGCCGTACGGGAGGTGCCGGTTGGTCACGGATCTCGAGAGAGTGGACTCGCGTGGAGCTTGGAGACCATCTCGGCGAGCTCCTCCCGCGAGAGCCAGCGATCGTTCAGATCCGAGGAATAGCGGAAGCCTTCCGGGCACGGTTTCGCGTGTTCGTAGTGGTTCGAGTCGAACCAGTCGAACTCGGGCCGGATCACGAACCGGTCCGGGAGTTCGGCCGTGTGATGCGCGTCGTCCTCGGGAACCATGACCTCGTGGAGCTTCTCGCCGGGTCGAATACCGATGACTTCCGTGCGGCACTCCGGCGCCAGGGCCGCCGCCAGATCCATGATGTTCATCGACGGGATCTTGGGCACGAAGATCTCACCGCCGGTCATCCGATCGAGGCAGTCGATCACGAACTCAACGCCCTGCGGCAGGGTCAGCCAGAATCTCGTCATGCGGGGGTCGGTGATCGGAAGGACACCCGTCTTTCGACGCCCCAGGAAAAACGGGATGACGCTGCCCCGGCTGCCCACCACGTTTCCGTACCGCACCACGGAGAAGCGCGTGTTTCGGTGTCCCGCGTAGACGTTCCCGGCCACGAACAGCTTGTCGGAGCAGAGCTTGGTCGCCCCGTAGAGATTGATGGGGTTGGCGGCCTTGTCCGTGGAGAGGGCGACCACGCGCTCCACGCCCATGTCAATCGCCTCGTTGATGACGTTTTCCGCGCCGACGACGTTGGTCTTGACGGCCTCGAACGGGTTGTATTCGGCCGCGGGGACCTGCTTGAGGGCGGCCGTGTGGATGACGACGTCGACGCCCTGAAAGGCTCGGTGGAGGCGATCACGATCGCGGACGTCTCCGATGAAGTACCGCAGCGCGGGAAACCGACTCTCCGGGAACTCCTGCCTCATCTCGAATTGCTTGAGCTCGTCCCGGCTGAAGACGATGACTTTCCGGGGCTGATAGCGGGTCAGGACCGTCCGGACGAAGGAACGCCCGAATGAACCCGTCCCCCCCGTGATCAACACGACCTTGTCGTCGATCATCGGATCATTCTTTCCGCGCGCCCGTCGGAGTCCGCTTCGTGTTCAAAATGTGAACAGGATTCTATCGCCCCGGCCGCCGCGCCGTCAAGCGCCCCATCGGCGAATGGGCCGGTCGCTTGACAGGTCGCGAGAAGAACCCGAAGATCCGGCCTCGTGCGGAACGGGCAGATTCGAGAATCACCGCCGACGCGGACGCTCCCGCCACCGTCATGAGCGCCCCCCGAACGTCTCAGGAGCGGCTGGACGACTTCAGCGCCGGGGCCCTGGCCGATCGGCACGACCGCCAGCAGTCGCTCCTGGAGAACACCGGCGCGCTCGGGTCGCCGCCTTACCGCGTGCTCGATCTGGGAAGTGGAAGCGGCGTCACCGCCGTGTGGGCGGCGCGCCGAGGCTGGCCGGTCACAGCCGTGGATGTCGACGGCAAGCACATGGCGGTGCTGGAACGCCACCTCGCGGTCGAGGAGCCGGGCCTGCCCATCGAGCGGGTGGTCTCCGACGCGGTCACCTGCGAAGGCGTGCCCGACGCCGCCTACGACATCGCGTATCTCAAGGATCTGCTGGAGCACGTCGATGATTTCCGTACCTGCCTCGCCACGGCGTACCGGAAGCTCAAGCCGGGGGGGCTGTTGTACGTGGCCACCACCAACGTCGTGTGTCCGCTCCAGTTGGAATATCACGGCGTGGGGCCGTACTCGTGGTATCCGCGCTGGCTCAAGGACAGGATCCGCCTATGGGCGCTCGCCGGCCATCCCCGCGTCGTCGCCCACAGCGCCCGGCCGGCGCTCCACTGGTTCAGCCGGCGCTCGCTGAGCCGCGCCATGCGCGAGGTCGGATTCACGCGCACCTGGGACCTCTACGACCTCGTGCGCTCGCCGGGAGACCTCACGCGCCGCACCCGTCTCATCTACCCGTTGATCCGTCACGCGCGCCGCGTCCCGCTCGGGCCGGACCTGGTCGACCTCATGGTGGTCGGGCTCACCATGGTGGCACAGGCCTAGGTTCGGATCTGCCCTGAGGGGGGCCGGCAGGCCGGCGACCGCGCCGTCATCTATGCCGGCCGTTCACCGAGCACGATCAGTTTCGCCCTGGGGAGCCCCAGCCGCGTCACCTGCTCGACCAGGCGGTCGTTGGCGTTGAACGTCACCACCACGACCCGATCGACCTCGGCGCTCGCGAGCTCACGGAGCGGACGGACGGGGAGATCGAGAAACGTCGACGCCTTGGTGTCGGCGAACACGGCGATCGCGTCCAGCCCGAGCTCCTTGAGCGTGAGGTAGGTGAGCTCCGCGGCCTCCCCGGTCCCGCACAGCGCCACCCGCTTCGGGCCCGCGCTGGCGATGGGCTGCAGGGCCTCGCGGAGCCGCTGACGTGTCTCGCGGTACAGCACGAGTGAGAAGCTCATGTACTCGTAGGTGAGGCGCGTCTTCTGGGCGATGCCGCGGGGCGTGAGGAGGTATTTCAAGCGGTTCGTGGGGATGGTGGTGATCTTGACGTAGCCCTTGCGGGTGAGCCGCTTGAGGTAGAGATTCGTCAGGCCGAGGGCGACCCCGAGGCTCTCGGACAGGCCGCGCTGGGTGACGTCGTCGCGGGCGGCGATCTCGGTGAGGATCTTGAGATCGCGCTGGGCCGCTTGCCTCACGCGCCGGTCCCGTCGCCGCCCGCTTGGAGCCCGCTCATCGCGTGTTCATGTTTTGAACGGCGCCAGCCTAACAAGAGTTCCGGCGCCCGTCAACGACGGCGGGAGGCCGGCCGTGGAGCCGTCGCCGGCGACCCGTCACAGGGCCTGACGGGTCGCCTCCTCGGAGACCTGCCGGGCCGTTCGCGCCTCGTCGCGGGCCTTCTTGAAGAGATGCTCGAAGCTCATCAAGGCGATGGCCAGGAACAGGCTCACCACAATGATCCCGGCCAGGATGGTGCTCCAGGCGTAGCCCTCTCGCCTGATCACGGGCGGCTGGGCGATGGCGACCTGGCTGCTCACCGTGAACGTGAGGTAGTCGTCGAGGAGCTTGGAGTAGTTCTGAATGATCTCCCGCAGCTCGGTCGAGACGGTCCCCAGGATGTCCTTGTAGCCGGAGGGCAGCTGGCCGATGCCGATGTCGCTGGCCTTGGGCAGCCAGGCGAGCTGATTCTGCAGGCGGGCTTTCTCGGCCTCCAGCGTTTGCCTGTCCTCCTGGAGCTTCGAGATCCGGGACACCACGGGCCCTTCGTAGTCGCTCTTGAGCAGCTTCTCGAGCGCGGTGACGTCGAGGATCGAGGTGCCGCGTTCATTGCTGAGCTGGCCGGCCATCAGCGACTTGGGCCGGTCGATCAACGCCAGCAGCCGCCCCTGCTCCTCGGCTTCCCGCGTCTTCTGATGGATCCGGATGTCGACTTCGGCGATGCGGTGCTGAACCCGCTGCTGGATGAGGTCGCGGTTCTTGACCAATCGGCCGTGGTAGGTCACGGCCTCCAGGGCTTGCAGTCGCGTGGCGTACCAGGTCTCGAGATCGTTGACGAGGGTCCGGAAGGCGACCTGATACTTGGGATAGTTGTTCTGCAGCGTTTCCAGGACGAGGCCGTTCAGCTCCGAGCTGAGCGTCGAGTAGGTCGTCACGAACCGCATCGGAAGGTCCCAGAAGTCGTAGGTCGCGATGAGTTTCTCGTAGGCGATGTCGTTCAGCGTGACCAGCGTCGATTTCTGCGCGTATTTGAGCTGTTCCTGGTACTTGAGCTGTTCCCGGTAGTGGCGGACCAGCGCGTCGAAGAACCGGATCCGCTGCGCGTCGCTGATACCGGGGATCTCGGCGGCGATCCTGAACTCGCTGGGGAAATACTCGTCCCGTCTCGCGCCTTCCTTCTCCTGCCGTCTCCAGCGCCCCTGAATATCCCCGGGAATGATCGGGGTGACGAAGATGTGCGAAGCCAGATTCGTCAGGTTGCGACCGAACTGCGGGATGCCCGCTTCCGCGAGCGCGCTCGTCAGGACGGCGGGACTACGAAAGTCCTCGACGCTGAATTTTCGTCCGGTGGGATATTCGTTGCGCTCGATCCCCCGGAAGCTCAGCCGCAGCGTGCCCTCGACGAGCTTGGGAGCGGACAGGTACGCGTTGAGGAAGATGAGCACCCCGACCCCGAGAAACGCGATGAAGCGCACCGCGAGGGCGATGCGCCGGGCGTACAGGAATTTGATCGCGTCCACGAACCCGGGATGGAGCTCCTCTTCGTCGGCATCACGACCCACCTTTGGCGCCTTGGAAGACGCCGCCGCCGCTGGTTCGGTCATTCAGTTCTCCCCATTGGGATGGGTGGGACGGCCCACCATCCGCCAAGATATTGTGTCGTCCCTCGTCCTGTCAACCTGAACCGCACCCGCGTGTCGGGAGCACATCATCTGTCCGCTCCCGAGAGCAAATGATTTGACCGCTCCCAGCCGACCGCCGGGTTGTCATCCCCATCAAGGAGGTGGGGATGATCGTTACCCAGGCGGCAGTGGAGCGAGC
>Ga0193725_1000007_pt1 | contig 74068 bp, 64 predicted proteins | sample H2a2metaG_FD_143058 | JGI IMG/M metagenome (GOLD analysis project Ga0193725, IMG submission 143058) | Soil microbial communities from a riparian zone of the East river system, Colorado, United States - H2a2 | ecosystem: Environmental > Terrestrial > Soil > Riparian zone | place: USA: East River... | reverse complement strand
CATCGGTCCTTGGCCTCCCCCTTCTTGAGCTTGGTCGCCCGAGCAGGGTAGCCGAGCGAGCCGATGCGCTCTTGCTTTCAGGTCGTTACATCACCGGACACTTTTCGGAGACGAGCCGGAATATTCGCGTGACCGCGCAGGTGGGTCCGGCGCATCCCGCCGGTGTCGTAGACGTGGGCAAACGAGCGCTCGACGTACTGGCCGCGCCGTCGCATCAGCCGATGGCCACGCTCGCCGCGGACGCGGCGGCGATTGCCGTAGACGGGGGCCTGCGCCTCGGGCGCCTTCGCCCAACTCCGCCGCCCGCGCTCGGGCTCCGCGATGTAGCTCCGGACGCTCAGCGCGTGCAGATCGATCAACGTCTGATTGCTGTGATAACCGCGATCGGCCACGATCTCGGCCAGCGCCGTCGGCATGCCCACTGCGGCCGAGGCCGCTTCGATCTGCTCAGCGGCCATGATCGCGGTCTCGACGAGACTCGTGGTGTCGCCAACATCCGCGCCTTGGACGGTGACGGCCAGCAACGCGCCCGTATCCAGATCGACCGCGTGTTCCGCCTTGTGAGCGAGGTGGGTCCGGCCGTCCTTCATCTTCGTGATCTTGGCGTCGGGGTCCGACGGATTCTCCCAGTCCTTGTTCGACGTGCGTTTCTTCCGTCGCCGATCGAGCCGGGCCAACGCGGCGCGCGTCGGGGTCTTCACGCCCGAGGCCGCGCCAGGCGCGTCAGGAAGGCGTGATAGCTCTCGCCGGTGTCGCGCCGCACGATGCTGCGCATGGCGGCGTTGGCTTCGAGCGTCGTCGCGTCGATCGCGACCGTCTGGCCTTTCAGCAACCCCGCCGTCACCAGCCGCTCCTGGGCCCACGTGAAGACGGCCCGATGCGTGTCGACGTCGATCAGCCGCCGCGTCCGCGAGATCGTCGAATGATCCGGGGCGGCCTCGTCGACGCCCAACCCCACGAAACTGCGGAGGGCCAAGGAATCGGCCACGCGCCAGGCGATCCCGCGCTCGGAGTCGATACCTTCGAAGTAGCCGATCAAGAGCAACCGGAAGTACCGGCCGGGCGGCAGGCCGGGCCGGCCCATCACCGGCGCGTAGAACGCCCCACACTCCGCCTCGGCAAACCGGTCGAAGCCCGCCTCGTCGAGGATGGTGTTCAGCCGCGTGTAGAACGGGTGGCCGGGCGACACCGGAAGATCGGTGGCCGCCACCCATATCGGGGCTTGTGCGCTCTTCCGTTTGCCCATCGCCATGGACCGCAGTGTACGGTCCCACTCGTGGTTCTGGCGATCAATCTCTCAACTTTAACCACGGGCTGCTAGACTAGGTCCGCGAGCCTCTCGCACCGGCGCGACGGAACGAAACCAGTGGTCAACGGATCCGTCCCTTGGATGCGCAGGAGTGAACTAACGTTTCCTTTCACAGGAGACGGTACGGACTCTCCACACCACAGTAAACGGCCGCCCGTACCTCGTGGTAGAGTCGCCCGGAGCCGCAGCCGAATTCGAGGACGCGTTGGCTTCCCCGGCCCACGATCGCTCCGGCTAATCCGAGACGACCTGCAGGCGCGCGTCCGACAGGGTCGCCTTCAGCGCCGGAGGCGGCAAGCGGCAGAACAGCCAGTTGTACTGGGACTCCACATACCGAAATGCGCCACTCCGGGTATGCTCGAGACGAAAGTCGTTGATGTAATAGGCCTCCATTCCCGATGCTTCTTGACACGCGCGGACGAACCCCTTCGCGATGGCTGGTCCCAGGACTTCCATGATCAAGAAGTTGATCCTCCACAGCTCATCCCCCGCGCCTTCCAAGAACTCGAACTCGGCGCCCTCGATATCGACCTTGACGCACAGGCGCTCGAGGTTTCGTCTTCGACAAAACTCGCCGAACGATATGACGTCGACATCCGTCTCGAAGGTCTCGTGTGTCGCCCGGAACATCTCGGTGAGCGACGAGGATAAGCTGTCGGAGATGTTCTCGAACCAGGGCGCACGGCCCGTCGATCGACCGACTGCACGTTGAAAGCCGACGACGCGGGGAAGGTGATTTCGGCCGACGTTCGCCTCGAGCCTGCGGAACAACGACGGCGACGGCTCGAAATAGTAGATCGGAGTTTCAGGGGCAGCCTCGGCGACGTGGAACAGAAATAACCCGAGGTGGGCCCCGACATCGACGAAGGCGGCGGATCGCTTCGCCAGAACCCGCGCCAGCCGTAGCGCGCCACGCTCGCCTCGATGGTCGTTCAGCGAACCGTACAGATAGGCGGCGCTTGCGGCAGCCGGCAGGTGCAGCCTGTACCTCCCCGAAATCCCAAGATTCGTCCGAATGTCGGCATCGGGGGAGAGCACTGTCCGCGCATGAAGGGCAGCTAGGCACTTCAGCCGATTGCCTCCCTTCAATGCGGGCGATAATGCCGCCCCAAGGTAGAGGGCCTGCCGCCTGAGAGGAAGTCGGCGAATCATCCGATCGGCGATGCGCCTGCCCCACGTCGATTGACTGTGGCCGGACGCAGTAACGGTCATCGCGGGATGACCGAACCGCTCAACCCGTGCTCCCTCACCCACCGGCCCAACGCCGTGACCCCGAGGAGCCGTCGATATGAACGCCCGCCGGTCATCACGTTTTGCGCCGCGAGTCGTGCAATCAGCGGTCGCTGGCACTTATCACCCTTGGCGACCTGCTCGACGTCGGGGAAGGTACTCCACCACCGGGTCGGGCTCGGGCTGGAGACCTTGTCGACGCAAATACCCGTCAGCTTTGCGAGCACCTCGCAGAGAAACGGCTTTGTCCCATCGTCTCGAAACGTCATCGACACCGGCATCGGCCGTGACCCGACGAGGTCGGTGATAGCGATGGTGGAGGCTTCGTTGCGGGCGACCACCGCGAACTGACCTCGCAGGCGTCGAGCAAGCGCTTTTGCGCTCTCGAGGGTCACACACGACGCGAAGACCGGATCGTCTGGCCGCAACAGCCGACCATCGAGAATTGGAAGGCCATCGATCGTGCCGCTGAGCATCGCGGAGGACGTCATGTCGCCGTCTGTCCTGCCCTCACGGCCATGACCATCCGATTGCCGAGATGCGACCCTTCGGGGAGGACCGTGAAGCCGAACGCGGCCACGTCGTCCTCGAACTCCCGCAGGCCGTACCCGTCGAACAACTCGGCAACGATCAGACGGACTCGCCTCAGCCATTCGTTGTTCGAATGGAACACGCGCTCGACGCCGTTTTCGATATCGACCTTCAAGAGATCGATCGTCTCGATTCCGAATTCATCGAGAATGGACGGGATCGATCGTCCCCGCACTCGATATGTCCCCCCATCCAGCGCCGTGTGCCCGCCCCACGCCCACCGGCTTTCCCGAAAGTACACGTCACCGTCCGTGTCGCTGAGCGCGGCCGCGATGACCGTCGCATGCTTCACCGGCCGAAGATTGTCCCGCAGGAGCGCGACGTTCCCGCGCGACGGCTCGACGCACACGAACCGGGCGTCGGGGAAGGCCTGGGACAGGTAGAGTGTCGTCAGCCCGATGTTCGCCCCCGCATCCACCACCGTCCCAATCCCGCCGGTGAGGGATGGTGGCACCTCGTAGCACCGGGTGCCGAATACCTCGCTGAAGATGAATAGATCGCCCGAGAACGTGCGCATGGTCACGGCCTGAGTTCGTCCGGACAAGCGCAGCTCGTACGTTATCGGCCACTTCACGAGCGCAGTCAGCCATCGCAGCGGTCGACAGTTCCCGAGATGAAACAGCATGAGATTGACGACAAGAAGCGCCGTGGTCCGCCAGTTCGACCCGAGGTGATGGGCCAGCTCGATTTCGCTCCAGTACGCGCGTGCCTTCGTCGCCAGCCTGCCGAACGTCACGTTCACCGAACCTCCGAAGCGACACAGCCCATGACCGATCGACCGTCCCGAAGTCCGACGTACGTCAGCCAGGCAACACTGGCGCGAATTCCTTCCTCCAACGTCACCACCGGCTGCCCTTCCAAGATTCTCCGCGCCTTCGCCGCGACATGCTCGCCTTCAATGGGGCCGGGACAGTCTCGATCGACCAGTTTCTTGGCGATATTTCCAATGGACATGGACGAACGACGTCGAGTCGTCAAGCCGGTGACGACCGTGTTGGGCGCAACTCACTTCGGCCCGAACGTCCGCTCGACCGTCCCGCGAGACGTCGTCGAAACATACCCCGTGGGGGCGATGCGGGTCGTCGTGGTTCCGGTGTCGATGACGAGCGCGTCCGGCTGTCCCGTGACGTGCAATCCGGCCGGCCTCTCACCTCTGCGCCAGGGAACGATGACGGACGTGAATGTGCCTGTGCCGCGCACGCGCAGGATGTACTGACTCTCCGGTTTGTCGGTGATGAAGCCGCCCCACGGGACCGCCGACCAATGACCGATCACGGCCGTTTGCGCGCCAGACGCGACGTGGTACACGTCCCAGTCCACGCCGTGACGTCCCGAAAACTCGAAGCGCGTCACCCCTGGGTCCAGCGCGAGCGACGGTGCGACGGACGGCAACTGGTGGGTGGGATCTTTCACGTCGTGCTCGCGGGCGGGATGTGCGCGTGGAGGTGGGCGCATCGGTCCCGCTGGCGTTCCGACGTCTCCCGTCGCCATCAGATTCAGCGTCACGATCTTCGGCGCCGCGGCCCCGATGCCTTCGAACGAGTCTCGGATGACGATGACCGGATGGTTCGGTTCGACACGGATCATCGTGATCGCGCGCGTCCATGAGGCCCCCGACCGCGAAAAGCGCGACCGCACGTGCGCGCCATCCTGGAAGCTGACGAACCGGTCCTGAGTGGACACAGCCCAGCCCCGACCCGAGTTCAATGGAACCGAGTCCCCATCCCATGGATGGCGAAGGCTGTCCTCCATGACCACGGCGCTGTGCATGTACGCTCCCCCCGCCTGCGGGGTGTACAAGCTCCCCCAGTCGATCGACAGGGGTGCGCCGAGCGCGTAGATGACCACCGAGCCATGGTCATCGTGACGGTGATCCGAGTAAAAGTCTCCATTGACGACCCACACCGCCGTTTCGTCCGGCGTCCCCCAGCCATGGCGAAGCACGGTGTAATAGCCCGGAAACGCCGCGTCTCCGAGCCGTGGATCCGCGGCCGGCAGCCCGTCATCAATGGTGAGCAGCGTCGAACCGAAGAAGCCCGAGTGGGGCCGCCCAGCCGCCTGCCAGGCGGCCATCAGACGCGCACTCAACCTCGGATCAGCATGACGGAACCCGGTGCCCAGGACACCGTAGAGCTCCGACGGCTCCGTCGAGCTGTCACCGAGCGAGATGACCGCACGTCGTCCGCCCACCCGTGGCTCCGGTGGCGTGAGGAGATTGAGGTAGAACTCGGCGAACTTCGCCAGGCGTGGCTCGGCCCCGAACGGATCCGGCTCACCCAACTGCTTCAACTGCAGCAGCATGTTCAACGTCGGGGCAAAGGACGCCCCGATGTAGTGTGGCGCGCTCATCTCCGCACCGTGCTCGTTGACGATCGTCTTGACGACGTTCGTGACGCGCGCGGCGACCCCCGCCGCGTGGTATCGCATGTCGGGATGCTCGGCGAGCCACAGCGCGTAAAAGTTTCGATAACCCTGTTGCTGAACCGGCATGTTCGCGGTGCCGAGGTTCAGTCCATGCTCGGTGAAAAGCGGCACGAAGTCGTCATCCCAGAGGACATTCGCAAAGAGCACCGCTGTCGCCTTGGCCCGAGCCCGTTCCTCGGCCGTCAGAACCGGCGAGCCGAGGAGCTGGTCGAGCCATAGTCCCTTCCGCATCATCTCGAGGCCGCCATGCCAGTAGCCGAACCGAAAGGAGTAGGTGCCCGGCCCATTCACCAGGTCCTCGAGGAGATCCTTCGCGACGTCCGTCACCGCTTTCAGCGCCTCGCGGGCCTTGTTGCCCGTCGTGTCCGTCCACATGTCCATGAGGGCGCGGCTGGACGGCTCAGCGCTGTACAGCTCACGATGGTAGGCGCGATCGACGCGCAGACGCGCGCGAACGCGCTTCACGGACTCCGCGTCCATGTACAGTGAGCCGTATCCGCGCGCCGGATCGGGAAACTGCAGCGCGTAGCGGTGGATCTTGGCGAGGCCGACACCCGCGTGCAAGTTCATCTGACGATTCACAGGCTGAACCTGGTCCGGTGGCGCCAGATCGGCTTTAGTACCCAGAAACAGACCCCACTGGAAGCGCGTCCGAGGAAACACGCGCCCGTCGGCGCTGCGACGGTAGCTCTGCACTGTCAGGCCGGCCTGGCGCCCTTTCCCGTTTCCGGGCAGACTCGTGTAGATTCCCACGCCGCTGAACGCGGCTCCCAACGCCCGCGAAGCGCGGCCGGCGAAGATGCCGAGGAGGTTGGCATGTGCGGGCGCCTGTTCATCGAACAGTTGCCAGTACCAGCCAGTATCGGCGGCCCATGGATCCCACACCGACATCCAGCGCCAGCCGCCCTCGTTGGAGACATACTGTGATGCCATCGGCCGGTCGTAGCGCAAGTCGACCTGGGCGTCGAGGGCCGGCCGCGTATGCCCAACTCGATACGTCTGGCCATCGGGCTCGTAGCCGTACTGTCTCGCTCTTGCAAGATGTCCCCGATAGCGCGCATGGGTGGGATGCAGGGCGTCGTAGACGTCGATCGAATACGAGAGGTCCATGTCCGTACTCTCTTCGAACAAGATTGACGGGTGCCCCGCCTCGACCGTGATCGTCGACACGTAGAAGCCTCTTCCGGCGGAAGCGACCTTCTGCTGCCCGTACACATACTCGGGTCGGTCGAAGGAGTAAAACACCTCCATGACTACCTTCAGGGGACCTTCCTCGAGCACCCGCACCGCGATAGAGCGAGTACGGGTCGCCCTGACCTGCAGCACATTCGGGCCCTGCCCTGTCCACGTGCCGTCGCGCATGCGCAGTCCCTGGACGGGTGCCGGTGTGCCTTCCCAATCCTCGGCGCCCGCGATGATCCGTGCGCCCACGATCCCGTTGGTCACCTCATAAAAGCGGCCCGCCCGCCGTAAGTACACGGGCCGGGAGGGCGTCATCCCCGGCCGGCGGCCCCGCACGATCGACCACATTCGTTCAGCGCCGGCGGGAAGATCGGTCTGGACGGCGAGCCGGCGCCCGCCATCGACCAGTTGATACGGAACCTCGACGCCGCGAGCGTCAATGAGCGACGTCGACGTCGGATCGATCGCTTCGGGGAGGTCGAAGTCGATGATCTGCTCAGGATGCGAGACGCCGAAGACTTCCTTGATCGAAAACGTCCGATTCGAAGCCGTAAGGGGAGACGCTGAGCTACCTGCCGTCGCCAGCAGGAGCAATGTCAGCATCGGGAGCGCCGCGATCCTCATCGGCCCAGGCTCACTGGACGACGGACAGATACGTTGCGCTGGGGAACTGTCCTGGAGCCACCTCCAGCCCTTCGTCATCGGTGGCCGGCTGATACGCCGGAAGGAGCCGCTGCAATTCACGAGACGCTCGATAGTGGAGCATGGACAGCGCGGCGCACAATCTAACATGGGAGTTCTGCACGAGGTAGGCGTGAAGCAGCGCGCTCTCGTGTGGAAAGAAGAGCGACTCCTTCAAGATGTGGCGATCGTAGTCGTACGGAAAATAGATATCGTGAAAGTGAATCCATGAGCCCGTCTTGAGCCTGGGCAAGAACTCCAGGATGATCCGACTGACTTCGCCAGTCGGCCCGAGGGTGTGCGAAGAATCGACGAAAAAGAACGCCTGCTCCGGCAGCGTCTCCACGATGGAGTTGTCCACGGTCTGGGCTTTGCTCGTGATCAACTGTAGGGAACCCTCTCGTTCCCTCGCTTTGAGGTATCCCGTTGGGTATGGTTCAACACATTGAAGTCGTGGCACGTAGCCAGCGTCCTTCGCGGCCCTCAGGATGACCGCGGTCGACACCCCGCATCCGATTTGAAAAATGTGAGACGGTCGCTTGTTGCGAATGAACGCATAGAGCATCTCCGCCTCGACAGATCCATAGCCGTCACTGCCTGCCTCTTCGCATGCGTCGGCGTGGATCCGGGCCGTTCTCAAGCGTTCGGTGATCTCGGGCGTGCAGCACTCTACGAGGAATTGCAACTGCTCGGCGACCGCAACGCCTTGAATTCCGACCATGGTGAACGGGCGCTTCCACGCCGATTCCCGCCTCAGAAGGCGGATGTCCGGAATCTCCGAGTAAAAGTGCCGGGGCAGGACATCGAGTTTGAGCCGCTGTCCGGCTTCGAAGACACGTCGCCAGAGTCGTTTGGCGGTTTCGCGGGAACGCACGTGACGGCGAGTCTTTCTACGCCCGCTGGGCGACGAGCATCTCGCCGCCTGTGGTCAGGATCTCAGTGAGGGGGTTTCCCCCCCGGACGAAGTCTTCGAGCCGAAAGATCCGAAACCCCCAGTCCCGAAGGAGACACTGAGCGTCACCCGGTGCCCCGCCAGGCATACGTGCCTCCGCCCAGTCGATGAACTCGAACACGACGACCGGAGGATTGGCCCCTCGCAAGAGATGCTCGGCCCCCCTCAGTGCCTTGGCCTCGAACCCCTCTACGTCGATCTTGAGCACATCCACGCGTTGGATAGAGGCCCCCGTTAGTATGTCGTCCAACGGCCGACCCACGACCGCCGACGGCCGGGCGTAAAATTGCGCGCCCATCGAGCCCATGCCGAAGTGGTCGATCGGCGCTTCGTAGAAGTCGACCTCACCTTCCGCGTCGGTCGCGGCGGCCGCGACACAGTGCACGTTGCCGAGCGCGTTCGCGGCGACGTTCCGGGACAAATATCGAATGATGCGCGTCGACGCCTCGACGGCGATCACCCGCCCCGTTGGTGAGATCGCCTGTGCGACGGGGATCGTCAGGGCGCCGACGCTGGCGCCCACGTCGACGAAGACAGCGTCCGGCTGGCGAGTCTGCAGGTGACCCACAATGAACGACAGCACGTCAGGCTCGTACACGCCATCGATCAGGAGGTGAAACGCGATCGGCTCGGCCAGGGACGGCAGCGAGAAGTGGAGGCCGAAGCGATCGACGAGCTCCGCCTCGCCCGCGATATCGTCGTGCGTCATCAGCCAGCGCGCCAGGCGCGTCTTCCCTCGAGTACCGGGCGGCAAAAAGCGGAGAAATCGAACGATACCGCTGGCCGCGGCATCGCGCTCGACTGCGCGTTTCAATCCTTCATTCCCGGCACCGGCGACTGGGAGGAAAGCGCCTCGGTCTGCCTCGTGTCCGGCCGTATCGGGAAACCCGCCCAGACGTTCAGCAGACCGAAGGCCTCACGCGACACGGCGAGGGCGTCGTCCGTACGTTCCCACCACCGAGCCCCATCGAATCGATCCAGGCCGGCGTATCGGACAACTGCCCGTGGTGCGCTGCCGACAATCGCCTGCCAGGTGGCTCGAACTCGCCGCGTATGAGACTTCGAACTGACGATGATCACCCGATCGCCCCCTGTTCGAGCCAGCTCCGAGGCGATACGAGTCACCTCTTCGGCGGTATTCCGGGCGCCAGGAGTCAGTGTCCTGATGGCGCTCGACGCCACGCCGAGGCGCTCCAGGACCAAACGGTTCGAGCTCTCGTCACCAAAATCGAACTTGAGGCCCAAGCGAGCAACCAGCGCCTCGTCGGCGTCAGTCGGCGACCGCGTGATCCACACCTGAGACGCCCAGCCCTCGCGGAAGATCTGTGCGGCCTCGATCGCCCGGTACGGCGCGCCTCCGCTCAGCACGACGACCGCCGTCGCGCGCTGCAGCGGGTCGCTCACCACGAGCCATCGGCCAAGCCCCATAACCGCCCATACAGAAAGCCCCACCAGACAGGCACTGACGACGACCGCGCCGATGGTCAGGTGCCAGACCGGCCAGGACCGCTTCACCGCCGAACACCTGCAGTAGCAGGCCGCATGATAGTCGACAGACGGAGCGCCGTGGAGTAGCCGACGAGGACCGCATGGGATGCGAGTATCGCGAAATACACGTCCAAATAACTTCGATGCGAGGTATGCGCATGGGTCATGATCACGACCATAACGAAGCTGGCGACCAGGGCATAGATCAAGTACAGCGTTCGCCAACGAGCCCGCGCCACCACTGCCCCGGCGACAGCGAGTAAGAGCATCGGTGTGTAGCTGGCGGCATACATCGCGCTACGCCACCATGGTCCCGTCGTGGGCGACAATACCGGACTGAAAGCTGCAAATATCTTCACGAGCTCATATTTCAAGGCCCTCGTCGGATCGCGGGCGATGAAGTCCACGGCGCGCCTCATGAACCAGCGATCGCGATCACGCTCGTTCAGCGCCTCGAGCTCCGCGCTCTCGGAGGGGGACAACGCCCCGAACGCCTGCGGAGTGCTCTCGTCGATCGAAATCCATGGGTAACCGACGATCGTGAAGTCGTTGTGGCCGACCCACATCCGGTAGCCCAGACCGAAGCCACCCCCCGCGGACAGGACGGGACTTCCATAGACCACGGCATTCCGGGCGAGCCACGGCACCACGACCGAAACGGCCACCAGCAGTGTCAGCCCGACTCTCAACTGCGCAACCTTCCCGATCGGCCGCTGGTACCACCACAGCCACGCCACGGCCAGCAGGGCGAACGGAGCAATGACCTCACGGCAGAGCACGTCCAGGCCGATCCAGAAGCCGGCAGCCACGTAATCGCCCAGCGACGATGATCGCGAAGCCCGCACGAGTGCGTAGATCGACCCGGCGGTCAAAAAGGTAAACAGTCCCGTTTCCTGCAGGGCAGAGTCGTGAACAACATAGTAGGGATACACCGCAATGAAGGACGCGGCGAGCACGGCGGTCCGCCGGTCGAACAACAGCCGCGCGAGGTGAAACGCGATGAGGACGGTGCCCGCACCGATCGCGGACTGCACAACGATGGGAAGCAGGTTTCCGCCGCCGCTGAGGCGATATTCCGCGGCCAACAGCAAGGGGTAGAGGGGAGGCCGTGGAGCCTGAAGTGCGCCGAGATGAAAGCCCTCCCCGCGCGCGATGTTCTGCGCCAACACCGCGTAATGGCTATAACCGGTCTCCCACCAAGACACTCCGTGATTCCGTAGCATTCCGGCGGCGACGCGAAGGCTGAACGCCACGGCGACGACCGCCGGCGGCGTGATGACGTCGGAAGGTTTCATTTCGCGACTGCCTGCCGGCTTCGGTCGCGTTCAGATACACTGCGCAACAGATGCAGTCCCCATTTGGCGGCCAGCCGAAAAGGCCGTATCACGTAATAAAGAAGGCCGAGCGCGGCGGGCAGTCGGAGGACGCGCCGCTCCGCCAGCGTCGGGATGAAGATGACGCCGAAGAGGTAGCTGAGCTTCTTCCACGGCTGCTCGAGAAGCCGCATGAAGGCCAGGGCGTCCGGCGCCGCCGTCGACCCGCTGGGATGATTCGGGAAGCAAGCCACCCATTTGGGCGGTGCCCCGACGGAAAAAGGCGGAGGAACTTCCGAACCGAACAGTGAACGACACACCGCCAGGCTCACGTCTACGACTCGTGACCAGCCGACCGCCTCCGCCTTGGATTTGACCTGCGCCCAATCGATGTCAGTCGATGAGGACAATTCATGAATGTCGGCCAGCCACTTCAGACCGCGCCATCGATGGCGGGCAGCGTGCGCGCTCAGGTAAAGAAACTCCCATTCGCGGCTCAGTCCATAGGCCGCCACACCGAGGTCGCTCCTCGGTTTCGCCGAAAGCCAAAGATCCTCCAGTGCGGCCTCATCCCAGCGGGGACCCCATAAGAGCGCCCAATGAAGCTCGAGCCACTGATCGGAAATGGGGCCAGGCTTTCGCAGATGATGCTCAATATCCTGTGACAAAAGCAGGCCTTCGAAGAAGTCATCTTCCGGGAACTCCGAAGTGTACTGGTGCCCCCGAAGCAGGCGGACCGCCTTTCCTACTTCGCCGATCGGAACGAGGACATCCATGTCCAGACACACGCGAAGGCCACGGTTGCCATAGAGTGTCCCGGCGAGGAACACCCCCTTAAGCGGAACCGCCTGAATACCGGCACCGGAAAAGAGGGCCAGCACGTCTTCCAGCTCGCGTACCATCACGGCGTTCCGGAGCGCGTTCGCCTTGTACCGACGGTCCAACGATTCGTGGATTTCCATCGGGACGCTGGAGGCACCGACGCGACCGAGGTTACAGTAGAAGAGAGGGTATACTGCCTCCCGCTCGGCGATGTCGACGATCAGATCCCAGCGGAGTCGCCCCGCGAGAAGTTGCCGCGCCTCCGGCTCCTCCCTGCCCCGCAGTGTCCCGCGAGACAACAGCAGAACCAGGCGTTCTTCAGGTCGAAGGCTCATGGGGTCTCTTCCTGAAGACAAACCCGACCCAATTATCCTCGGTGGACCGATCGATCAACTCCAGGTCAGCGACGCGCATCGCCTCGACCACGTCTCGTTCACGGTTGAGGACGATCCCGCTCGTGATGAGATGAGCATCTTCCGTCATCGATTCGGCGAGCGCGCGCGCGAGCTCGATCAGTGGCCCGGCGAAAAGATTTGCCACCACCGTATGGTAGCGGTCGCCGCACACAGGAACGCTTCCCTCGCGAAAGCGCAACCGATCGGCAAGTCCATTCGCCTCGGCCGTCCGCCGAGCGCAGGCGATCGCCTCCACGTCAGGGTCAACGCCGAGAGCCCCCTCCGCGCCCAACTTCAGTGCCGCGACGGCCAGAATGCCCGAGCCGGTGCCTACATCGAGAACCCGCCCGCCCGCTTTCACATACTTCTCGAGCAAGATCAGGGCGAGCCGAGTCGTGGGGTGCCGGCCTGTTCCGAACACCCACCGCGTACCCTCGCCACAGCTGGGGATGCGTATGACGCGGTTCCGGTCGTATTCCGGCCCATCTTGGTCAGCGATGATGATGAAGGCACCGGCACCTACGCGTAGCGACTCCGGACCTGCGCCTCGGCTCTCCCGGTATGAGATGGGAAGATCGTCGGCTGCCATCACCAGCGTCGACACCGACAACCCGGTCGCCTCGAAAATCGCTGTCCTCTGTTCCCTCGTCAGCGTGATCCGAAGCATGGCGTCCGGTGCAACATCATGGCGACTCTTGGGCCGCAGCGTCGCTTCTATCGCGCGCCGACCGTACGGAAGCGTCTCGCCTCCTGCCCTCCGACCGGCGAGCGCCAGCGCCGCCACCTGGACCGCCGTCGCGCTCCAGCAAGGCATCGCGATGCCGGACAAACGGTTCACCTCGGCCTGTTGCTCCGGGGTGAATTCGATCCTGATCTCTCGCGCGAGCGACGACACCTCGCGATCAGTCTCGTGCGACCGCGAACCATGTCGCAATGGTGAGACGATGCCCCAGAATCACCGGCCGAACCTCGTGCACGACATCCGCCGGGAACGCGATCAGCATACCCGCCTGCGCTTCCAAAGGGAGACCGCACGCCGAAAACCGCGGTGCCTTGATCAATCCATAGAACACGAGTTCACCACCGTCGTATCCATTAGCATCGCCGGCTACGCACGACGCATTGACGAAAATCACAACTGACACTTTCCTTCGTCTGATCAGCGCCGGGGCCTCGGCATCATCGGTACTGTCGGTGTGTGGGCCATAGAAATGACCGGGGCTGTACGTCAGAAACTGAAGACTTTCGCACCCGTCCAGCCGGACCCCGAAGTGCGTCTCGAGTGTCGGCCTCAGCCCCCCGACCTTCACTCCCAGGCTCGATTTCAACCCGCTTGGGACAGCGGCGATCTGCACGTTTCTGCGGCTTCTCTCGATTTTCTCGACGGAGCCCTCGGTCCTGACCGAGCCGTACTCTAACGCGCTCCCTTGCATCGCGGCCTGGCACTCCAGATACTCTCGTTCGCTACAGAACCTTTCGACCACGAAGAGTCCCAGGCCACGAAATACGTCCACACTCGGCATACGTCAGGATGAGTCTTCTGAAATCAGCCGTAGCCCACTCATGAGCCGCCACCCTGTGCATCGCCGATAATTCTCTCGAGATCCTCACAGATCGCAATTCGCAAGGACGCGAGCTGGGCATAGTCGTTGTGGGGTCTGACGCGCCGTACCGGCACTGCAGCCACCAAGGACTCTAGCTGCGAGAATTCGGTCCTCCGCATCGAATCGTCCAGAAGTTGGTTGGCGTACGTGTTTCTCACCAAAGACATGAACGCCGCGCCATGGCTCACTGGCTCGACCAGTGGGGCCGCTGGGCTGACGCTTCGCGCTTCAAGGACGTAGATGGCCCGCAGCGGCACGGATACGGCGTGAAAGCGATGGCGGGGACCGGTCAGATCAAGGTAGCGCTTGTCCCAGTGGGGAGCGAGCAATGGAAGCGCATCGGAATGCCCGTATAAAGCGCTGACGGACTCGTCCCAGAGACGCAGCCGCGGGTACCCAGGTTGAATGTGGAATCCACCAGCCGACTCGACGACAGAGAGGACGTCGTCTGCCAGCACCGCGTAGCCGGCCTCCGCGAATGCGGCCGCCAGGGTGGATTTCCCCGCGCCTTGTGGCCCGACGAGCGCGAACCCGTTCTGTCCGCTGGCGACCCCCGCTGCGTGAAGACACAGAACACCTCTCACACGCAGCAGGAAGCCGAGTATAGGACCGAGGAGGCTGGGTGCCGCGTCTTGCAACGTCAGAGTCGGCGGCCACGAACTCCACACCTTTGTTCCTGCCGCGTCGACCACGAACTGCGTCCCATCCGCATACTTGAACCATACGTGTCCGTATGGTGGAATCCTCCACGCGACTAGCGCCGGGGACTCATGGTCGCTCTGGTCGCCGAGAGGGAACACACGCTCGCGGCGCGATCCGTCCTCGACCCTCTCTGGCAACTCGCCCCATACTAATTCGACTTCAGGGGCACGACCGGAGTGAGATTCAGGGAGACCCGGAACGGGTTCGCTTGATCTAATAGATAACCCATAGGCGGTATAGGTATAGTCTGCCATCCGTGGTCTCAGTCTCCTCGGTGACTTAAGCCGAGATTGCTAGTCTCAGCCTTTGGCGCGATGTCGCCATCGCGCCGCCCACATCCCTGGATGCAGGCAGCCGCAGCGGCCTTCGGGAGCAGCACTATTCTTGAACGACTAACTCAACTCTTATGCTGCCCCGACGGGTTATCGTTCTTGTTCTTCTCGGTATTGGCCGCGGTAAGGTCACTGATGTTTCCGTAGACAACCAACCGCGGCGACTCATAACGCTTGCGTGAGTCTTCCTGATGCTCGTCTTTCATGTGATGGCTCCTTTTCCGAGTTGTCTGGTTGACAGGTGCCGCAACCACAAGTTGAGACTCACCGGCAACAACGCGTCTGCAAGCTCTCTCATCGTGTCCGGCGGGTCGCGGGGAAGCTTCCGGAGGTCGACAAAGTCTCCGAATCCGGAACTCGGTTCCAACCACTCTCGCCACTCGTCGCAAGCTTGGCGTCGCCTCACCCAAATGCCGTCGGAAGCAAGCGGGGTCTTCGGCCGTCGCAGGACTTCGTTAGGCAACGCACCTCTCATCGCGGCCCTGAGCAGATTCTTCTCGACGCACCAAGGTATCGGCGGGATCCCGATGGCAAACTCAACGATCCGGAGATCAAACAATGGATACCGCATCTCCGCCCGCTCTCCCAGCGCCCCCGAATGCTCCTGCTCGAAGCACCAAGCCCAGTAAGGGTCGATGAGTGAGTTATAGGCCTCAAAGCGAGGATGCTCCACGTCCTTCACTCGCCAATCACGCGACATGCGAGCACGAATATCGAGTTCGGCCTGCAGACGCGCATTCAACCACTCGGGCGGCGCCTCACCGTCAGTCCGACGACGAACTCCCCGGGTGAGAGCAGTTCGAAAGCCCATTGGCGGAAAACGCCGCGTCGTACGCCACAGCCACGCCGCGCTCTCGGCGATCGTCAGCAGGCGACCAGATGCAAGTAACGTCGCGAGCCGGCGGCCGGACGGGATAAACAGTGGATCGCCACCGTCGCCTCGTAAAATGACCCTGGCATCGGCGGATGCCCGCCGGATCACGTCCCGCCCGATGACGTCGAGCGGCGCATGGATGGGTTCTGGCCTCATGAAACCAGGTTCCTTCCAGCGCTCATAGAGCTTGTAGGCATCGACGACCTGATAATGAATGGGAATATCAAGATGCTTCGCGACCAGTCCGGAATAATGCCGTTCGCTGTCCGGCATCAGGTGGTCATACACCATGGTGAATGCCCGCAGCTCGGTGCCGCCAACCGCCCGCGCGGTCGCAGCAATCGAGGGAGAGTCGAGCCCGCCGCTCATCGAGATCGATACCCGGGGAACACGCAATCGATCTGCAACCGCCACTGACAATATGCTGCGGAAGTGGTCGATATATTCCTCGCGCCGCGAATACCGGATCCGCGTATCCAGGGGAAGCGACCAGTAACGCCGCGACCCTCCTGCGCCTTCCGCCGACAACACGAGCGTGTGCGCCGGCGGCAACTTTAGAATGTCCCTGAAAGTCGTCCGGTCAACGTATGAGTTTCTTTCGAAGAGTAGGAAATCGACGACTGCCGTGTCATTCAACGCGTCGCTCACCAAGGGATGAAGCCGTAAAGACGCGAGCGTGTTACTAAAGATGAACTCCCTCTGGGTACGGACGTAGAAGAAGGGTTTCACGCCGAAGTGATCGCGAGCGCAGAACATTCGACGTTTCGGCCGATCCCAGATCGCAAAGGCGAAGTCGCCGATCAGGTGGTCTACGCAGCCGTCGCCCCAGACATGATAGGCGTACACGATCAGTTCGGCGTCCGGCACATCGTGTCCCACGATGCGGCCTTTGCGGACGAGTTTGTCAATGAGCTCTCGTCTCCCATCGATGCGTGCATCCGCGGTGATCCATATCTGCTGATCGAGACTGTACGGCTGCTTTTCGTGCGCGGCTTCGAACGTGGTGCGGAACATCGCGTGCCCGAGGCCCACGCACCCATCGGCCCAGATCTCTTGCGCGTCTGGACCGAGAAATTCCATGTCGTGCGTCATCCGCCAAAGCAGCGCGCGATCAATCGGTGCTCCATTCAGGTTCAGGAATCCAACGATTCCGCTCATTTCACGCCATCGTCGTGGCAGTCACGGCGGTCGACGGAGCGCCGTCCATGCCGAGTAACTGCTCATAGTGTTGGACCACAAACGGGTGGTTGAGCAGAGGGCGGCCATCATGCTCTACCCAGGCATGCGCCTCGAAACCGGTTTGAGCATCCTTCCTGACACCAATTTTGATTGTTGACGGGAGCCCGGCGCACACCAGCAAGCGGTGAAGGGCGAGGGCTTGGCTCAGACACGTTGCCCCTGGAACCCACTGGCTCGCATGCCCCACCGCCCACTCCAATCGTTCCGCGCCCGATCCTTTGACCGAAACAACCTTTGGAGTACGGCGCGTCGCCAGCACGCGTTGCGTCAGCCAAAACGGCAGAAGCCAGAGCGCCACACGAATGACGGCAAGGAGAAACACGGCTCGAATCAGCACCCCACGCGTACGGAAGTCGAGGCGCCAGAGCCTTCGAAGGTTCTTCATTCGGAGATCTCGACGAGGCCCTGTTCGGCCAGCTTGTTTAGTAAATCACGCAGGTCGGCTTCGAGCCGGGCCGCCTCGACGTCGTATTCCCCAAGCAACGTGGAGCGAAGTTCGGAAAACGTCTTCGGCTGTTGAACGAGGGTCCAGATGCGCGCGCCGACAGGATCCAGGCCGTAATACACGCCGCTCTTGAGGTGCAGGATCGCGGCCTCGCCCTGGAGGTCGCAGGAAACCTGGTCCTTGCTCACCGTGATTCGCGATGTGTCCGATAGCATTAGGGCGCCATCTTCTCGATCGTCGTATGACCGATGACCAGCGTATCCATTCTCGTCCGCAGGAAGCACTCCAGCGCCTCTCGCGGATGGTGGACGATCGGCTCGTTCTCGTTGAACGAGGTGTTCAAGAGCACGGGCACCCCGGTCTCCGCCTCAAACGCCTTGAGTAGCTGCCAGTACAGCGGGTTCGTTTTCGGGCTCACGGTCTGGAGACGGCCGCTGCCATCCACATGGGTGACGGCCGGGATGGTCTGACGCCTTTCAGGCCGCACCGGGTAGACCTGCACCATGAACGGGTCCGCCACGGCGCCGACGAAGTACTCGTCGAGGGCCTCCTCGAGGATAGACGGCGCGAAGGGACGGAATTTCTCGCGGAACTTGATCTTGCTGTTGATGATCTCCCGCATGTCAGCACGCCGGGGGTCGGCGAGGATGCTGCGGTTGCCCAGCGCACGCGCCCCCCACTCCATTCGTCCCTGGAACCATCCGACAATTCTACCCCGTGCCAGACGTTCTGCCGTCCAGCGGCATAGCTCTGTCGGGTCGGCGATCGTCCGCACCGTGCAGCCCGTTTGGGCAATTTCGGTTCGGGCGAGATCGACCGCCTGGCCGACCTCGCCCTCGTTGAACTCAGGCCCCCAGTAGCCATGGTCCATCGTGAATCGCCGCGGCTGGCCGAGCGTCTGGTGCCAGACGTAGAGAGCGCCTCCGAGTGAAGTGCCGTTGTCGCCGGCCGCGGGCTGGACGTAGACCTCGCGGAACGGCGTCCGCTCTCGGATCTTTCCGTTCAGCACGCTGTTCATGGCGCAGCCACCGGCGAGGCAGAGGCGCCCGAGGCCGGTGCGCTTTTGGAGCGCGTTCAGCACGTGGAGGGCGACCTCCTCGAACACCGCCTGGAGCGACGCGGCGATGGCTTCGTGCCGCGGCTCGATGGGATCGGTGGGCTGACGCGCCGGCCCGAGCAGCTGCTCGAGCTTCTGCGTGTACACCGGCCCGACCACGGGCTCGCCGTCGTCCCAGGTCATGCTGACCCCTTCCGACCAGTGGCGGAAGTACGACAGGTCCAGCTCGAAGCCGCCGCTCGCGCGGACGTGGACGAGCTGACGGATCCGGTCGACGAACGCTGGCTCGCCGTAGGGGGCCAGGCCCATCACCTTGTACTCGTCTCCGTATTTCCAGAAGCCCAGGTATTGCGTGATCGCCAGGTACAGCTGGCCGAGCGAATGCGGAAAGTAGACGCGGGGGCCGAACTTCAGCGTAGCGCCGCGGCCCACCGCGGTGGCGGTGCTCACGAAATCGCCGAACCCGTCGATGGAGCAGACCGCCGCCTCCTCGAACGGCGACGCGAAGAATGCCGACGCCAGGTGAGCGGGATGATGCTCGACCCAGTGCAGCCGGCGGTCGGCCGCCGTCCCCAGCGCGCCCACGATGCGGTCCTCGACCCGGTCGACCTTGCCCGTGTTGCGCAGCCGCGCTCTCACGAGCCCGAGGCCCGGTCGGTGCCGTAGCGCGAACCACAACCGGCGCAGGTGGTTCGTCCTGAAGTCGCGCGAGATCGCCACATGGTCGACGTCATCGGGCGCGATCCCGCCGATCGACAGGCAGGCGGCGATGGCGTTCCGCGGGAACCCAGCCGCGTGCTTGATCCGGGTGAAGCGCTCCTCCTCCACGGCGGCCACGAGGTCGCCGTCGCGCAGCAGGGCGGCGGACACGTCCCCGTGATAGGCGTTGATCCCCAGGATATTCATGGCTGCCTCGCGCCCAGGGCTTCGCGCGCAGGGACCGAGGCCCGTCCGCGTCTGAGCTCGTCCAGGTAGATGTCGACCAGCACTCGATACCAGAAAGCCTGCAGGAAGTGGAACACGAACCCCTGCTTGCCGTCGAGGAACCCGAGCCGCACGAAATATCGGTACGAGAAGTAGAGCGCCGGCCTGACGTACAGGGGCAGCTTCTCCCAGGCCTGCTTCAACCGCGCCGTGCGCTGGTCCGGGTTGCCCCGCAGCGCAGGGGTCACGGGTCCCCATCCATCGCGGAGCGCCTCCACCCGCGCCTGCAGCGCCGCATAGCGAATGTGCTTGCCGAGCCAGAACGCGATGTCGGCCTCGCGCGCGTTGTCCTCGATCAGGTCGTGCTTCAACGTCCGGGTAGAACCGGTGACGTAGAAATGGTGATCGATCAGATCGCGCTCGTCGATCCGCACCCGGCCGGCACGGAAGAGCTTCAGCAAGTACTTCGGGTAGTATCCGCCGTGACGAATCCAGCGGCCGCGGAAGATCTGGCGCCGGTTCACGTAGAGGCCCTCGATACCGTCGAGGCGCGCGCCGCCGCCGCCGAAGAGGTCGAGGATTTCCGCCTTGAGCTCGGGCGTCACGCGCTGGTCCGCGTCGAGTCCGAGCACCCACTCGTGCCGGATCGGTAGATGCTCCAGAGCCCACGACCACTGGCGCGAGTGGCTTTCGAACGTGTGCTCGACGACCTGGGCCTCGTATCTTGCGGCGATCGACTGCGTGGCATCGGTGCTCCGAGAATCCACCACGAAGAGATCGCCGACCCATTCGGCCAGACTCTCGAGACACACGCCGATGTTCGGCTCCTCGTTGTACGTCAGCACGATGGCGGCGATCGGCGCCCGACCGCTCATCGAGACGCCACCATCCTCGCCGGCCTCGGCGCGCCGACGATCTCGCGGTACAGCCCGAGCACCGCATGGGCCATCGCCTCGGCGCTGAACCGGGTCTCCGCCAGTCGGCCAGCGCCTTCCCCCAGGCGCCGGCGCAGCGGTGGATTGGCAATCAGGGTGGCGAGGGCCGTCGCCAGCGCCGGCACCTCACACGGTATGACCAAGCCGGCGCTTCCCTCGACCACCTCATGGTGGATGCCAACCTGGTCGGACACGACCACGGGCAGCCGGCTCGCCATCGCCTCGACGACGGCGAGACCGAAGTTCTCCGAGTAGGAAGGCAACACGAACAGATCGGCATCGGCCAGCGCCGCCCGCTTCTCGTGGTCGTCCAGCAGCCCGGCCCAGTAAACAGCATCGGCGAGACCCAGACGCTCGGATTCGCCGCGCAGCTTGCCCACGAAGGCCGGGTCGCCGTCGCCCGCGATGACGAGCCCCACGTCGGAGCGAGTGGATCGGACCCGCGCGAAAGCCGAAAGCAAGAGATCGAGCCCCTTCTTCGGATCGATGCGCGACAGGAACAATATGGTCGTCCGGCCGGCGAGATGGGGCGCGCGGCGGCGAATCCAGCCGCTGGCTGCCCGCTTCCGGAATGCCCCGACGTCGATCCCGTGCGGGATCACCGTCGCCCGGCCCGGCGCCTGCAGAAGCGCGGCCTCGCGACGCTCGGCCTCGCTCGTGTAGTGCACGCGGGCGGCGCCCGCCAGAATGCGCCGCTCGACCATGCCGAATGACAGCCGCTTGAGCAGAGGACGTCGCTGCTCCATCCCGAAGCGGTTCAGCGTGCCGAGGGGTCGGACAACGTATGGCACCCCGTACCGCCGGGCGTACACCGACGCCGGGAGGGTCGCGTAAGAAAACAGCGCGTGAATGTGGACGAGGTCGTACTCGCGTACGTGAGCGGACAGCCAGCGCGTGAGCGGCCACGAGACCGTGTAGAACCGGGTCTGGCGGCGGAAATACCAGTAGGTCGTGTCGCCGTCCGACACCGGGCATCCGAGCGGAACATCGAGGCGCCCCGGACCGTCATCGTCTGTGGTGGCAACGTCGACCTCCACGCCAACGCGAGCCAGGCTGCGCGCGAGGGTCCGCATGGCGACGCTCGGGCCACCACGAAAAGGGCCGACCGACGGAATCACGTGGAGAGCCTTAAGCAAGGTCCAGGGCTCCCACGAGACCGCGCTCGAAGTGCTCCCGGGTGTATCGGGACGCGTAGCGAGCGCGGCCGGCCTCGGACCAGCGATCCCACTCCGGGCCGGGGGTCAACAAGCGGACGACAGCATCCGCGACATCTCGTGGCCGACGAGGGTCCACGGCGAGCCCGGCTTCGGGCGGGTTGACGACTTCACGGCCCGCGTCCAGCGTGCTCACGAGACACGGGCGACCCGCGCGCATGGCTTCGACGTAGACCAGGCCAAAGCCCTCACCGGCGCTCGGCATGACCAGGCAGCGGCAGCGGCGCAGGAGGTCGTCCTTCTCGGCGTCGCTGACCAGGCCGGAAAATCGAATGGAAGCGCCCAAGCCGAGTGCTCGCGAGTCCTGCTCGAGAGCCGGGCGAAGGTCGCCGTCACCCACGATCCACAGCTCGGCGCCAGGCAACTGTTCGAGCACCATCTTCCAGGCCGCGATGACCTCGCGGTGGCCCTTGTAATCTTCGTCCCGCAGTAAACGGCCGACCATGAGCGCGGCCGGCGGCGAACCGTCAGGCGCGACGGGGAAGGTTGGGCTGTTCAGGCCAAGCGGGACCGTGACGTGCGGCGCGTCGCCGAACGCGGGATTCGCGGTGACGAACCGCTGCCACGTGTAGTCGCTGTTGCTCAGAAAGACGTCACCGGCGCGGAGCGCGCGACGACTGATCCATTCGAGGCGTCGAAATGCCTCGATGCCGTGAAGGTAAATGAACACTCGCGACCCCGGTCGGCGCACGTACGGCAACAGCTTCACCAGGTCAAGGTGCCACACGAGCACGGTGCCCGCGGTCCTTCGCGCGCGTAGCGCGAGTACGATGGCCCCCATGCGGGAGCGGGCCGTCACGATATTGCGGCTCTGAGCTGCCTGCCGCTCGCCGTACATCACGAGCCGCGCGCCTCCATTGTTCGACGTCGCTCTCGAAATCGCTTCCCACGCGACGCGTCCACTCGCCTGGACGCCGCCGAAGACAGACAGCGACGGACAGAGCGTCAACACCATGATGCGGCTCCACCCGACGACATAGCCAACGAGTCTTGCGTGGCCGCGGCTGGCGCCTGGGGGCGCAGACGGAGGAAGACATAACGGTTGATGAGCATCGCGGCCACTGCCGCGGCGGCCGCGCTCGACGTGATTTCCATCAGGGAACCGCCCGCCTGAAGCAATGCCGTACCCGGCACATACCACAGCACGAAGCCCGGCCAATCGCCGACGACCACCCGGCTTCGCGCGATGCTGTCGACGCTGGCGATGACGGTTCCGAGGAGGAGAAAGCCGATGACGACTCCAGCAGTGCCGAAGTTGATGTAGAACTCCAGCACCTGTCCCATGCCGACGCTGGTGTTCTCCTCGAAGGTTATCCCCGTGTAGCGGGACACCCAAGTTCCGCTGCCCGCCGCCATGGGCTTGTCCGGCCAGATAATACGCGGAACGAGCGCCCAGAACGCCTCGAGCACCGTTTCACCGCGGGCGAATGCGTCCGGGTTCGAAGCGATGTAATCGACGGCCGCCCCGACCAGCGTGTTCTGATTCAAACGGCTGTCGATGCGCTCCAGATGATCGGTGTCGTACGGGTCGAACCACTCGAACGCTCGCACCATATCCTCGACCTTCTGGAACCGGGCCGTCAAGTCGCCTCCCGTCCACACGACGTCTCGGATGTCCCTCCGGTCACGCATGTACGTGACGTAGATGGACAGGCCCAGGTACACGCACAGCATCGCCAGCAGCGCGCCCCGAGGCCCGATTCCGCGTAGGCTCACCAATAGAGTGACGACCATCACGAGCGCGATCGCACCGAAACCCAGAAAGCCTGCCGAGATGAGCGTGAAGAGAGGCAGCCACATAGCGGCCGCAACCCAGGCCAGGAACGCGAACTTCTTCGCGGATCGCAGGGCGACCCACGCCGAGAGTCCGAGCCCAACGAGAAGGAACGCGCGTCCCGTGCCGATGACGGCGCTGACCGTCGGAATGCGCCCGAGAAAGGTGGCGGACAGCAAGTAAAACAGAATGCCGACGGCGAAATAGACCTTGGCGAGGGTGGGTTCGGGTGCCGTCGTGACCGCGATGTTCTTCGTCACCCCGAACAGCCTCGCGACGAATGGCGCGATGACAACGGCTCCCACGCCAAAGCCGAGCAGTCCGTACACGGTCTGCTCCAGCCCGAGCTCGACCATCCCCGGATCGCTTCCGGTCCAGTCCCAGGGGAACAGGTATATCGCCGCGCCCACCCCGTGGAAGGCCGTCAGCTGTACCAGATATGTCAGCGTGAGCCCGACGCCGCCGATGCTCCGCCTCCAGCGCACGATCGCGATGACGGCGAGCGCGATTCCCCAGATGCCCAACCAGACGGCCAGACGGGAAGCGTCACCGACCATGGACGATCACCGCCCCTCCAGGCAAAGCGCCTCGAAATCGGCCGCGACCTGCCGCCAGTCGCGGGGCTTGAATGCGGCATAGACACGCGACGCCATCTCCGCGAGCTCTGAACGATTGGCGGCGCACCACCCCAGCCGTTCGATGAATGCTTGCGGATCCCGGATCGGCACGATCCAGCCGTTACGGCCCTCGTCGATGAAGTCGGGGCCACTGCAATTCGGGGTCGTGATGATCGGCAGTCCGGCCGCCGCTGCCTGCGCGAGCACGACGGCATAGCCGTCTTGCACGGTCGGAAAGATGAACACGTCGGCCCAATCATAGTGCTCTCGCAGTCGCGCTTGCGGGACCTTGCCGACGATCTCCGCGTTTCCCCGAAGCGCGCGCATCAGCTTGCCGACTTCGGGCGTCACGGCACCGACCATCCGCAGGTGGAAGGCCTCGCGCGGCAACGCGGCAGCGATCCGAGCCGAATCCCACGTCCCCTTCTGCCAGGACAGCGCCCCCACGTACAACACGCGCAGCGGGTGGTTGGCCTGAAGACGTCGGCACCGCGCTTCGACAACAGCGGCCGGCGGTCGGAACCGCGACAGATCCGAGCCCAACGGCAGCCATCGCAGGCGCTCGGGAGGCACGCCGTTCGCCACGAAGCTGTCCCAGGCAAAGCGTGAAAGCACGACGAGCCGATCGGCCAGCGCGTACTCCCGCTCCTCGCGGGCGATCATCCACCGACTGGGGCCGGGCACGCGCCCGCCCACTCGATCCGCCTCAGTCTTCAGGAGGTGCGCCTGGGTCCGGATGTGGGCCGACCCGCGCATGACGAAGTCCAGCCCCGGCGTCCGCTCGCGAAGCACCTCCTCAGCCACCCCGGTCCAGATATGCTTGACGTCGTAGTTCGTGGCGCGTAGGGCGCGAGCGGCCCAGCGACCAAACAGCGTGTGCATGAACCGATCGCGAACTTCTGCGAAGGGCAAGCCGTCACGCAGCAGCACCCGCCCGAGACCACCATGAAGCGGAAACGACCGCACGTTCTCGCTCGGAACCCGAAAGCGGCTGACGGCGAACATCGGGTAGCTCGTGAAGATGGTGACGTCGTGGTCTCGCTCCAGCAACGCCCGCGACAGATCGAACGCGTGGAACCGGCCGTGGACGACGATCGCGAGCTTCATTCGACCGCACTCTGAATTCGAGCGCCGGTATGCGGAGCGGCCGTCGCGGGGGTGAACTCATGACCTGCCAACATCGCGACCAGCCTATCCCGGTAGGAGTGGCCGCCCCGGGTCACCAGAGCGTGCGCCGCCGCGGCCAACCGCGTTCTCTCCTCAGGGTGCTCCAGCAGCCACCCTGCCTTTCGGACCATGTCGCTGAGAGATCTGAAGTACACCACCGCGTCTCCGTCGGCGCCGAATATGTCCCGGTGCTCTCCCGTATCCTCCGCGAGCATGCAGCCGCTGGTGGCCGGAATCTCGAAACTTCTCATGGTGTTGCCATCTCGGTTCGCCTTCCTGACGATGCAGAGACATATCTTCGCGGTCGCCGTCGCTCGCCTCACCGTTCCCGGATCGGCATGGCCCCGCGTGCAAGCACGAGTTGCCGAAAACCGCTCCCAGTAGTCTCCGTATAAGCCGACCCGAAAGCCGTGTTCGATGAGCGTCGCGATGTACGGCACCCGGTCCGAATCGCCTCCGCCCACAAATAACACGTCGCAGCTGTCACCCCGCCGATCCGGGTCCGCGCTTGCTTCGGGATACTGGTGTGCGGGGTCGTACCCGAATGGTTGATACATGACGCGCCGGCATCCGAGCCCACGAACATCGTCCATATTCGCGCGTCGAGCAGAGAAGACGTAGTCATACTCTGGAAGCGCCGCCAGGAACCACGGAGCACGCACACTGGGGTTGAAGGGGTCGTCGGTCATATAGTTGATTCGGACAACGCCGGTACGACCAATTCGTTCGAGATCTCGCCGCGTGCAAGGAGCGAAGCCAGTCGTCAGCAGCCACTGGGGTCGCTGTGTCTGAACCTGCTCAACCACCTGCGAGCTCGACCGACGGAGCCAGGTTGGACGCCGCCCGCGTAGGTACCAGTTCGCGCGACGAACCCATACCGGAGCATCCATGGCCCTCAGCGCGTCGACAAACCCTACTCGTAGACCCAGTTGGGACGCGGCGCGCACAAGACTCTCGCCGATGTTCGTTCCGCCGGAATTGCCGACGATCAGAACTGCATCGCCGGTGACATGCTGTCCGTCGAGAGCTTTCACGGATACTGAACCGCCCGGGCCGCGATGCCGCGCCGAAGACTCTCTCTGAGTCCCAATCTAGCTTTTGCCAAGCGATACAGCGTTGGGTACAAGCCTCGAAATAGCCACACCGGCACCGCTAATCCCGCCACACTTATCGCCAGGTGAACCAGCCGGAGCCGCATCAGCCGCCCCCATCCCAGCTCGACCCCGTCACAGAGGCAATTTACCCGCGCGGCGAGGCAGAACCCGATCGAATAACCAACCGAATGGACATATTTGAACTCGACGACCCAGTAGGGAAATGTGAACAGCAAAAACTGCAGAATGATCCTCTCCGCATATCGGGAAAGCGTCGAAGCATCCACGGACGCCTCGATCGCATTCGTCACGAGCCGAGGAATCTCGAGAACCGGAACGCGGCGCGGAACGACACGCCATCCTCTGGTTTTGGGCTTCGTTGCCAGACTATCGACCCGTTCGCCGGCGATTTGAATATCCTTTCGGACGATTGGAATATCGAGTGTCAGGAGCGCTGCTCCCTCGGCAAGAATCCGGCTCCCGATGTACATCTGGTACATCTCGCTGCCGTCGTAGGCCGTCGACTGGTGGGCGAGCGCCCGTCTTGCGTCAAGCATGATGCCGCTGAGAAAACTGAATTCGCGGTAATACTGAACGACGACGTCCGGTCCCCTCCCCGCCACTCCGGTTCCGTTCACTCGTCTTCGAACGGAACACGTTGCCCAGTCCATGAAATTGGGAATGACGACGCCGATGTCATCCGGCACTTCCTGGACGCGGTCGCGGACGACTTCGAGCGTCGTCGAGGCTGCCAGACAATCATCGTTGCCCAGTAAGAATATGTACTGACCGCGCGCCAGCGACATCGCGGTTCGGAGATTCGCGTCATAGCGCACGTTGGCTTCTTGTCGAAAATATTGGAACGCCACGCCGCTATGCTGGAGAAATTGGACGATCTCGTCCTGACGGCCATCGGTCGAGCAGTCGTCCGAGATGCAGATTTCGTAATCGTCGATCGATTGCTCGACGATCGACCGTAGCGCTTCAAGAAAGAACGACGTCCGGTTGTGCTGTGGCACGCAGATGGAGAAATAGGGCTGAGCCCCAGATTTCACCGCACTGGCTATCAGGGGCATCCGGTAGACTCAGTCGCGCATCGAATGGCCAATGTGGAACCGGGCAAGGGCCGATTCGACGACGCCGGAAGCACGTGGGGCAGGGTGTCGTCGTCATTCAGTATGCGAAGTACTGGCGCGAACTGCGTTTCATAGTTCCAGGTCTCACGCACGCGCTGCCTGCCCCGCTCGCCCATGGCGCGCATCAGTCGCAGGTCGCGCAGATAGCGCACCACCGCGTCCGCAATGCTGGCATCGTCAGATGGATCGCATGCCAGCCCGAATCCGGGGTCGACGAACTCAGACTCCCACTCGCCGACGCCGTTGACCAAAAGTGCCAGCCCCTGCGAAAGGTAGTCGAATGGTTTGTTGGAGGCGCCCACCATGTGCCGCTCATTGATGTCTTCACTCACCCGTGGCATGAATGACAGGCCCACGTCACTGCGCGCGCACCAAGCCATGAGCTCGTGGCGTGGCATCGCATCAATCATTTGCATCCGTCCATGGACGTTCAAGCTCCGCGCGAGTTGCAGGAGTCTGTCGCGATAACCGAGATGACCGATAGTTTCGTAACCGATGACGCGCAGCTTCACGTGCTCCGGCAGCAAAGAAAGTGCCCGCACCACGGCCTCGGGGACGCGTGCAGGGACGATCGAACCGTGGTAGAGCAGCCACAGGTCATCACCACTCGGAAGCGGCTGTCGTGCGGGGGAAACTTCTGACATCGATGGGCAGTTCCAGACACACCATACGCGCGCGGCGCCCGTTTCTCGCTTAAATACCTCGGCGCGATCTTGGTTTGGAACGACACATGCCACCGCGCGTCGGGCTGCATGCCGGCGAGCCCACCTGCTCAACGCCCGTCCGCAACCTGTACCGGCCCTGGCAGGAGCGTCGTGCTCATGATAGACAACCCGAATCCCAGGCAAGCGGCTCACGAGAAGGGCGGCAGGCGCCGACAGAACATCCGAGGCGTAGACCCAACGTGGCCTCCACCGTAGGGCCCACCGAAGCACTGACGCCGTAAAGCTGAGATAGCTCAACTTCTGGCGCCATCCGGGCGCGACGAACGGCCGCGTGACGACTCGTACATTCGGCCTTGATTTGAACCGAAGGGCAGATGCACCGAGGGCGCTGGTGCCGATAAAGGCGACGTCCCAGCCGGCGCCTGCCAGAATCGCCGAGCTGTGCTCGAGCGGCGGGTACGCCGCCGGATTAGTGTACTGAACGTACAGGATGCGCCGATCTCGCACCGCGCGATCCCTCCTCCGGTTCACCGAGCACTCGACCATAGACCGCCATCATGTCGTCCGCGACGTCGGCCATGGTCCGCGGCGGCCGGATGCCGCGACGTAACGTGACGAGAAGCTCGCGCTCTCGGTCCACTCGTTCGAGCGCTTCCCGCCATGCGTCGACCGAACTGCTCCGCACGAGTAGCCCGTCGACGCCATGGGACACGAGCTCGGCGATGCCGCCCAAGGCTGAGCCGATGACCGGGGTTCCCGCGGCGAAGGCTTCGAGGACGACCAGCGGGCCCGTTTCCAGCCAGCGCGACGGCACCATGACGACGTCGTAGCTTCGAAGGAGCGCGACCACTTCTGCGCTTGGTACCGGACGCCGAAACACGATCCGCGGGTCCCCGGCGGCGGCCGCGATCAGCTCCGCGTGGTAGCGATTTCCGGAGGGCGCGTCCATGACGCCGTAGATGTCCAGCTTGATGTTGAGACCGGGCGCGGAACGGACGGCCTTCACGAGCAGGTCTGGCCCCTTGGTTGGATCCAGCCGGCCGAGGAATACCGCGCGGAGCGTCTCGTCAGTGGGCGGGCCGAGATCCCGGCCACGCGCAGAGGCGGCAGGGCCTTGGACTCCGGCGCGAGACACCGACACCTTGGCTGGAGGCACGCCGTTGCGCTCGAGCACCCCTCGCGCCCACTCGCAGACGGCCACGATATGGCGGACTTCCGCCATGCACTCACGGAACGTCTGGTGCCGTATGCTCACCAGCTCACGCATCGCGAGCGCCGTCCAGACGCCGCCGCTGCGCCCGTGATTCGCCATCGCTCGCCCGAACGAAGCGGGCACTCGGGCAAGAACCCGGCTCGCGATCCGATTCAGGCCCAAGCTCTCGAGGCGACATTCCGTGCACCGAACCGCGTCTACGCGCCCATCGCACTGCTCGTGTCCCCAGCGAAGCAGCGTTCCACGGGGACAACTCACGGTGGGCGTGTGGTACGTGAACACGGACGGGACATCGCGCATGGACGCTTCGCGTACGAGCAAGAGTGACGCCCCGCGCGTCAACGCGTGAAGATGGACGACGTCAGGCTCTTCCCCGTCCAGGATTCGCCCGAACTGCCGAGCGGCCCCTGGATCACCAGCAGCGTAGAGCTCCCTGATGTCCGTGACGCTGTCGCGCACGGCAAACCGGTGTACCGTTAGCCCTTCGATCGTGTAGCTCTCGGTGCGAGCGCCCGGCGCAGCGATGACCGGCTCGACACCGATCTCCCGCTGGGACCGCGACAGCGACTGCACGTACACCTCCGTGCCTCCGACGGGATCTGGCCCGAACGTGAATGGAACGTGCAGGATCTTCATGCGGTCGCCCTCGACGACGTTGGCTCCTTCACTCCGCGGACGATCGCCTTCATCCTCGTGTAGGTGCGTTGTCCGACCAGAGACCCGAAGCACTGCCTCGCGATCGACCAGTCGGCGATATATCTGGGTTGGAGGGCAATCGCCCGCAAGTAGCACCGCCGGGCATGGTGCGTCATGCCCATGCCGAAGTACTTCCGTGCCAGCGTCAGATGGTGTGCGCCGTAGATGCGACGGCGTCTGCGCCTCAACTCGCGGCCGAGGGACGTCTTCGGATCCGCACCGGCGAAGACCATGTCGAGCACGCGGAAGATCGAGGGCTCCTCCGTCCGATCCCGCACGATCGCGGTGTGAAGATTGCCGGGATGCACCCGGTAGTCGGCGAGGATCCCGCCGCAGTGAAACAGCGGCCAGCGTCGCGCGATCATGACGCTGAAATACCAGTCGTGAAAGGCCAGCCCGGTCGGGATCGGAAGCGCCTGCAGCCAGGCCTCGCGCCGCGCGATCACGGTCGGCGCGCAGATGAAGTTCTTCTCCAGCAGGCGTAGCAGCTCGTCACCGCCACTGTTCGAAAGTCCATGAACCTCGTCGAGGCTGACACCGCTGTACGCGCCCGTGTCGTCGATCAGATCGACGTTGCCGTACACCAGGCCGATGGCCGGCTGGGCCCGCAGGATCGGGACCACGGCTTCGAGGTACCCGGGCTTGTAGCGATCGTCACCGTCGATCCGCGCCACGAACCTGCCGCGGGCCGCCCGAAGCCCGTCGTCGACGGTCTGCGCATGGCCCTCGTTGCGCGCGTGATGGATCACCCGAAGCCGAGGATCCGCATAGCGCCGCAGGACGTCGGCGCTGTCGTCGGGTGAGGCGTCGTCGACCACCACGACCTCGAACTCGAACGAGCCCTGCTGGGCGAAGATACTGTCCAGGCACTCGCCGATGAAGCGCGCGTGCTTGTAGCAGAGAACGACGAACGTTACTTCCGGGTCGTGTCCGGACCGCATCCCGCACGCCGTGCGGCAAGACGTCGCGCGACGTCCTCGCCGTGGTCGACTGCAAAGCGCATGAGGTCGCAAATGTCCGCGATCGCCGCCGGTCCCAGCGCGGTCCCGGTCGGCAGCGTGAGCACGCGGTCGAGCACGCGCTCGGTCACCGGCAGCGGCGCCGCCGCCCCCAGTGACCGATACGGCTCGACCCGGTGACAACCGGGAACGAAATAACGGCGGGCGCGCACGTTCTCCGCCCACAGCAGTTCGACGAGATCGTCGCGGCTGAGACCGGTCACCATGGGGTCGACGTCGACGACGACGTATTGGTAATTCTGGCGTCCGAGGGCGACCCCGCTGACCAGGGTCAGCCCGTCGATATTCTTGATGGCGGCCCGATACGCGAGATAGTTCTCGTAATTGGCCGTGGTGAACTCGTCGATGTCCTCCAGATTCGTCAATCCCATGGCCGCGGCCGCCTCGGACATCTTGCCGTTCGTGCCGACGCTGACCACGGTGTCGTAATCGGAGAAGCCGAAGTTGCGCATGAGGCGCGCGCGCCGCGCGACCTCGTCATCGTTCGTGGTAATCGCGCCACCCTCGAAGCTGTTGAAGAACTTGGTGGCGTGGAAGCTGAAGACCTCGGCGTCCCCGAAGCCGCCGATCATCCGGCCCTGATGAGAACAGTCGAAGGCGTGGGCAGCATCGAAGAACAGGCGCAATCCACGGCGCCGAGCGATGGACGCCAGCTCCTCCACGGCGCACGGCGCTCCCCACAGGTGAACCCCGAGGATGGCGGACGTCCGCGGCCCGATGGCTTCTTCGACCCGTCGCGGATCGAGGGTATAGGTTTCGTCGTCCACGTCGCAGAACACCGGGTCGAGGCCGAGCCATTTCAGGGCATGCGCGGTGGACACGAACGTCATCGATGGAACGATGACCTCGCCGGAGAGATCCAGCGCGCGCGCCGCGATCTCGAGGCCCACGTGGCCGTTGCACACCGCGACACAATGCTTGACGCCCAGACGCTCGGCAATTCTGGCCTCGAATTCCTGAACGTACTTGCCGTTGTTGCTGAGCCACCGGCGGTCGAGCAGGTCGTTGAGCCGCTCGAAGAAGCGTTCGCGATTGCCGACGTTGGGTCTGCCGACGTGTAACGGCTCCGCGAAGTGCGGCGGCCCTCCGAAGATGGCGAGATCGTCCGGTCTACACTTGAGCATTGCCGACTCCACGACGGATGGATGCGGGCACCCCATAGGCCACCACGCGGGCCGGCACGTCACGCACGACGACGGCGCCGGCTCCGATCAGCGACGCCTCCCCGATCGTGATGCGGTCGCGCACGGTGGCGCCGATACCGACCCACGCGCCCCGGCCGACCACCACGCGACCGCCGAGGCGCGCACCGGGGCCGATGTGGGCGCCGTCATCGACCTCACATTCGTGATCGATGCTGGCTGCGGTGTTCACGATGACGGCCCGTCCGATGCGAGCGGCGACTCCGATGATCGCCCCGGCGGCGACGACGGTCCCCGCGCCCACCACGGCCGAATCGGCGACAATCGCGCGAGGGTGAACGGCCGTGTGCAATTCGAGACCGGCGTCCACAACGACGTCGACCGCTGCCAACCGGCCTGCGCAATCGCCGAAGGCGATCGCGGCCTTCTCCACGCCATCGCGCCGAAGCGCCTGGAGATCCCGCTGACCACCAAGGATCTTCAACCCCCCGAACGCCTCACCGCGTCGCCCCGCGTCGTCGTCGAGAAACCCGACCAGCTCGAGCCCGGTCGTGAGCCGCAGGATGTCAGCGACGACGAGGGCGTGCCCCCCTGCGCCCCAAACGACCACACGGACTGGTGCGACACTCATCCCGCTTCGACGGCCGCGGCGCCGGCTCGTGCCTTCGGTCTTCGCGCTGTGTCGAACGACGTCTGGGAGAGATCGCTGACCAGCATGGTCTCCCAATCCAATACGGGCCTCACCGCGCCAATCCACTTGCCGTAGTAACCGCCGCGTCCATGAGCAGAGTCTTGAACCTCGAAGGTGATGGCGTCGTCGTGCCAGTACACGATGTGCGCGAGGTCGCGGACCACGAGCACGGTGATCCGGTAGACGCCGTCATTCAACAGATGGGCCGGAATCCGGCAGACGCTTCGATACAGGCCGCTGACGAACGGGCGCCCATGCCAGTGAGGATCGGTGATGCTCGGCGTGCTGAGAACGCAGGTGCCGTCCTGGTTGTGGACCGTCAGGCTGATATTCAAGTGCGTCCCCGGAACGAGGTTCCAATACTCGATGGCCAGCGTGAACGCGTCGTGGACGGCCAGCGTCGACGCGGGTTGTCCGTCGGTGGCGGTGACGGCCACGCGGCGAAGCCTGACGACCTCGTTCCCCGGCGCGGCTTCGATGCTCGGCCAGGTCTGCTCCAGCGCCGCGTCCGCGCCGACCTGCAGATACTCCGCGACCACGGGCTTCGCGGGACCGTCACGCCGGATGCGGCCTTCGTCTAGCCAGATCGCGCGGTCGCACAGCTGCTGGACCGCCGCCATGTTGTGGCTGACGAAGAGGATGGTGCGCCCCTGGCGGGAAACGTCGCTCATTTTTCCCAAGCACTTCCGCTGGAACGCCGCGTCGCCGACCGCAAGCACCTCGTCCACGAACAGGATCTCCGGATCGAGGTGGGCTGCCACCGCAAAAGCCAGCCGCATGTGCATGCCGCTGCTGTAGCGCTTCACCGGCGTATCGATGAAGTCTTCGACTTCGGCGAAGGCGACGATGTCGTCGAACTTCCTCCGGATCTCGGCCTTGCGCAGGCCGAGGATGGCGCCGTTCAGGTAGATGTTCTCGCGCCCGGTCAGCTCGGGATGGAAGCCGGTACCGACCTCCAGAAGAGATCCGACCCGGCCGTACACGCGCGCCTCTCCTTGCGTCGGTCGCGTGATGCGAGAGAGGATCTTCAGCAGCGTGGTCTTGCCCGCCCCGTTGCGCCCGACGATCCCGACCACCTCGCCTCGACCGACCTGAAAGGACACGTCATTCAACGCCCAGAACGTGCGAGGAGCACCCGACGCCGGGAACGGCGAGCGGCCACGGAAGACCGACTGGAGCGCGCGGCGCGGGAAGTCGAGCGCGTGCGTGATCGTGTCCCGTAGCGCGTGATAGGGCTCGGGGGTGCCGATGCGATAGCGCTTCCTGATGCCTTCGCACTCCACGGCGACGGTCTTCACGTCAGACGAGGTCGGCAAACCATTGCTCCATGCGCGCGAAGTAATAGAGGCCGCCGGCGATCAGCGCGGCCACCATGGCGATCGACACCCAGAGCATCGGTCCCGGCGCCGGCGCGTCTGGCAGCAGCGCCCACCGGAAGCCTTCGACGACCGCGGTCATCGGGTTGAGGCCATAGAGGGGACGCCAGGCCTCGGGGACGACGGTGCTGGCATACGCGACCGGCGTGGCGAAGAACCACAGTTGCGTAAGGAAGCCCAGCGTGTATCGGACATCCCGATACTGGACGTTCAACGCGGACAACCAGAGGCCCGCGCCCAATGCGGTGGCCAGCGCGAGCAGCACGAAGAGCGGCAACGCCAAGACGCGGACGCCGGGAACGGCGCCGTAGTAGAACATCAGCCCCACCAGCACGCTGAACGCGATCAGGAAGTCGATCAGGACCGTCGCGACGGCTCCGAGGGGGACCGCCAAACGCGGGAAGAACACCTTGGTGAGCAGGCGCTCGTTCGCGACGAGGCTGTTGCTCGCCTCGCCCAACCCGTGCGCGAACAGCTGCCAGGGCAAGAGCCCGCAGTACACGAACAACGGATATGGGATTCCGTGCGTGGCGATTTTGGCGAGCTGTCCGAAGAACAGGCTGAACACGATCATCATGAAGACGGGCTGAATCACCGCCCACGCGATGCCGAGCACGGTCTGCTTGTAGCGCACCTTGACGTCGCGCCATACGAAGAAGTACAGAATCTCCCGGTATTCCCACAGCTCGCGCAGATTCAGCGGCACCCAGCCGCTGGCCGGCCGAATGACGGTCGGTGTGACGGCAGGGAACGACGGAACGGCCGTCGCCTCGGCGCGGGAACCCGGCGAGGGTGACGCGGTCAGTTCGCCGACGCTTGCCATCGTCCGAGTACGCTCAGCGCCCAGGGGCGCGTCCAGTGCAGGTGTCCCTGACCCCACGCGCGGATCACGGCCTCTACCGCAGGTCGGTTGAACAGCTCGCCGCCCGGGGAGTGGACCTCGACGGCCTTACCGAGGTCAGTCTGGAGCCAGTCCGCGAAGGGAAACACGAAGCCCTGCTTCGTGCGACGCTCGCGCACCGAGGCCGGCAGCAAATCGGCCACGGCCGCGCGCAGCAACGATTTCGATGTGGGCTCGCCGCCGAGCGAGTCCCGCAGCGGAATGACGCGCGAGATGAGCTCGTGGTCCAGCAAGGGCACCCGGACTTCGAGCGAGTGCGTCATGCTCATCACGTCGGTGTCCCGGAGGAGCTGATGGCGCGTGTAGAGGGCGAGCTCCGCGCGGCGCACCCAATCGAGCATCTCGTGGCCACCGTCCGGCACGCGATCCGCGATGTACTCGGTCGCCTCGAACTCCTTGCGCGCAGCGTCCCAGACATCGGGCGTGACGAGTTCGCGCACCTGCGACGGCGCGAAGATGCCGCGACACGCCAGGTATGCGCTGGCCCGCGAGGGCAGCCGCTCCAGAGCGTCCGCGTACTTCGCCCAGCCCCACCGACGTCCGGGCGCCTGCCGTACGACATGCGCGACCGCGCCCCCGCCCGGAACGACGCCCACGGCCCGCCGCGCGCGCAAAAAGCGCGGGACCCCCACGAACGTGTTGTGGTAGCCGCCGAACAGCTCGTCGCCACCGAGACCGGAGAGCGCCACCTTCAGCCCCGCCTCGCGTGCGGTCTCCGCCACGAAGAATGTGTTGATTCCGTCGATCGTCGGCTGGTCCATGGCCCGCCAAATGCGATCGAGGGCTCTCACGACGTCCGCTTGCGTCACGACCCGCTCGTGGTGCTCGGCGCCGATCGACTCCGCCACCGCCCTCGCGAACGGCGCCTCGTTGTAGCGGTGATCCTCGAACGCGACGGAGCATGTGCGTATCGGCTGCTGGGTCTTCGCGCGCATCAGCGCCACGACCGCGCTCGAATCGAGGCCGCCGCTGAGGAACGCGCCAAGCGGCGCGTCGCTGACGAGGTGGGAGGCAATGGTGTCCTCGAGCGCTTCTCGGACCAGCTGCGGCGCGTCAGGCCGGTCACTCGAAAGGCCGTCGATCATCGCGAGGTCCCAGTACTTGCGAATGACAGGGCCGCCGGCCGGCGCGTCAACGTCCAGCTCGGCGCTGCATCCCGCGTCCAGCGCCCGGCAGGCCTCGTAGATGGTGAACGGGTTCGGCACGGAGCCGAGGAGCAGATAAGCGACGAGTCCGGCCGGGCTGATCGCACGACCGGCCAGCCCGGAGGCCCGCAGGGCCTTTAGCTCCGACGCGAAGACGAAGGCCTCGGACGTCTCGGCATAGTAGAGCGGCTTGATGCCGATTCGATCGCGCGCCAGAAGCAGCCGCGGTCGTCGGCTCGATGCGTCGCCAGCGTCGTACACTGCGAACGCAAACATCCCGCGCAGGTGAGTGACGACCTCACTTCCCCATGCCTCGTAGCCGTGGAGGAGCACCTCGGTGTCGCTGCGAGACTTGAAGGCGTATCCCTTGGCTTCCAGGACGGCGCGCAGGGTATCGGCGTTGTACAGCTCGCCGTTGTACGTGAGCCACACGCGGCCTGACGCGTTGGCCATCGGCATGTGGCCTGACGGCGACAGGTCACGAATCGCGAGGCGGCGGTTGACGAGGCCCACCCGGCGCTCCGCCGATATGAAGGTGCCTGCGTCGTCCGGGCCCCGATGCACGAGCACACGCTCCATCGAGCCGAGACGCTCGGCCAGATCATCCATCGGTCGGTACGCCACGATTCCGGCAATCCCACACATCTCAGCGCGTCTCTCGCGAAGGGACGGTCGTCACGACTTTTCGCTGGGGGAGTAGTACGACCGATAGTAGTGGTAATACTTGTAGTAGTACCCCTCCTGCCGCAGGTTCACGCGGTTCAGCACGACGCCGATGATCCGCGCCTTCACCGCGGCCACCTGGCCGATCGCGCGCCGGATCACCTCCAGGGGCACCTTGGACGCCCGGATCACGATGATCACGCCTTCGCACTGGGCGGAGATGGCCACCGGATCGGCCACGGAAATGATGGGAGGGGTGTCGAGCACGACGAGGTCGAACGCCTCCTGCGCCTCGGCAATCACCTCCCGCATCCGCGCCGAGGCCACCAGCTCTGCCGGATTCGGGGGCTGAACACCGCTCGGGACCACGAACAGATTGGGTACGCGCGTCTCGAGGGCGAGCGATTCGATGCTCTCGCTGCCGATCAGGGCGGTGGTCAGACCGGATTCGGTTGGGGAGATCGAACATCTGTGGAGCGACGGGCGACGAAGGTCCGCGTCGATGAGACAGACGCGCGTGCCGCTCTGGGCCGTGGCGACCGAGAAGTTCGAGGCGGTCGTCGTCTTGCCTTCCCCGGCCGTCGCCGACGTGAACACCAGGCTGCGGTACGCCTCGGCCAGGTTCGTGAATTGCAAATTGGTGCGCAGGGTTCGGTACGCCTCGGCAGCGGCCGAGCGCGGTCGTGTCTCCGTGATCGGAAGTGACGCTTTGCTATTCATGATCCCTTCTCGCTATAGCTCGGGATGATCCCGACGACCGGAAGCCCGAGATAGCGCTCCACTTCGTCTGGTCCCTTCATCGTCCGATCGAAATAGCCCACGGTGAAGGCGACGCCCATGCCGAGCAGGAGCCCGGCACACACGCTGACCGTCAGCGCGAACGTGGTGTTCGGTCGGATCGGCGAGCGCGGCGCGATCGCGGGCTCGATGACCCGGACGTTGTTCGTCTCGATGCCGCCGCTGACCCCGGTCTCCTTGAACCGCTTGAGCACGGCTTCGTAGAGCTGCTGGTTCGTGTCGAATTCGCGTTGCAGCACGATGAACTGAATCTCCTTCTCGCTCCCACGTTGGCTCTCGTTCCGCAGGTCGTTCACGTGGGCGAGCAGGCTGTCCTCGCGCGCCTTCGCCACCTTGTTCTCGGCGGACACGGCGCGCAGCACCGTCTGGATCTCCGCCTCCACCTTCTGATGCGCCTGCTGCAGCTGCGCGTCGACCTTCAGGACTTCCGGATGCTTGTCTTTGTAGGTCTTCAGGAGCTTCGCGCGCTGCGACTCCAGCTCCGAGATCTCTCCCTTCACCTTCTGGATCAGCGGCGTGTCGGCGATGTTCGCCAGCGTGATCTCGCCCGAGCGATCCTTGCCGATGGCCGTGAGTGTCCGGAGCTTCGACTCGAGGGAGAGGCGCTGGGCTTGGGCGTCGACGTACGACTTGTTGGCGTCCATCAGCTTCTGGGCGCCGATCTGCCGTTGTTCCTGGACGCCAACCATGCCCGACTTCACTCGATAGTTCTGGAGCGCCATCGCGGAGTCCTTGACCTTCTTCTCGAGGCCCTGCATCTCGTTGGTCAGCCACACCATCGCATCACGGGCGCCCTGCAGCTTGAGGTCGAGGTTGTATCTGACGTAACTCTGCGCGATGCCGTTGGCGATCTCCGCCGCCATGCTCGGATCGGGGTGCTCGTAGCGCACGTAGACGAGGCGGGTGTTGCGCTTGGGCTCGATGGACAACCCGGAGCGCAGCGCGCCGCCCGGGTTCCGCCCCGCGGTCTTGAGGGCCTCGGCGGCACGCTCCATCACGGGCCGGCTCTTCAAGATCTCGTACTGCGTGGGGTAGTAGCTCTGCGACCCCTGATAGTCGACGCCGGCCGCCCCCATGGGCGCGACGTCTTGAATATTGAGCACGCGCGGCGGCTCGGGATCGATGAGCACCGTGGCCGAGGCCTGATAGATCGGCACCTGGCTGAACACCCGGATGGCCACGGTGACGACCGTGATCAGGAAGACGGCCGTGACCAGCCACCAGTGCTTGACGAGGACGTTGCGGTAGTCACGAAAGGCCCGATTTTCCAGCTCGGGCAGTGACTCGGGGTGGTATCCGTATCCGTTCCCCCCGTGGCCGTTCGTCTGTGACGCCGCCATCAGAACAGCTTCCCATCGGGAACCACGATCATGTCGTTCTCCTTCAGCGTCGGCGGGGCTGCGTTCCGGCCGCCCTTGAACAGGTCCTCGAGGCGGACCAGCACGGTCTCCTGGCCTCTGGCCGTCTGCCGGATCAAGCGCGAGTTGTTCGGAAACGCAAAATGCGTGAAGCCGCCGGCCAGCGTGACGGCCTCGAGCACCGACATGTTCTGTTTCAAGCGATAGCCGCCCGGCGACTTGACGGCGCCGAACACGAACACCATGCCTGCCTCGACCACGGCGGCGGCGGGGGCCGGAGGGGCGGGGGGAACGAGAATCGCGTCATCCTCCTGAAGGAGCACGTTGTCGGCCATGTCGCCGGCCTGAAGCTTGGCGAGATCGACGGGGAGGATGCGTGACTCGACGGTCTCCGGCGTCTGCCGAAGGTTTCGGACGAGGAGAATCTTCGGCCCGGCGTTCTTGGTGACTCCCCCGGCTTTGGCCAGGACCTCCATCAGCCGCGTCGGGCCGGTGAGATAGAACACCCCGGGATGCTCGGCCTCGCCGAGGATCTGGACTTTCTTGGAGAGATACTCGCGCACCGTGACGCTCACCTGAGGATTGACGAGATAGTCCTTTTCCAGCGCCTTCGCCAGGTCGGCCGCGAGCGCTCTGGGCGTGCGCTCGGCCGCCGCGACGCGGCCGAGCAGAGGGAAATCGATGGTGCCGTCCCGGTCGATCACGAATTCTTTCGACAGATCCTCGTGGCCCCAGACCGTAACCTTCAGGACGTCGGGAGCGCCGAGGACATAGTCTTGTGCCAGTGCGGGCGCGACCAGGGCGGCCCCCAGCAACGCCGCCGCCATCAGGACGACCCTCACGAACCTTCCGCAGTGCATGTTCAACCTCCACCTCGAGAACGATCAGCGCCGATGCGCAGGCCCGCGGTTCCGCGCGCCTGCGAGAGCTCCTGCAACAGCCGGGCGTATGCCGAAACTTGGGGGCGCCGATCGAAGTCGGCCGCCGCCCGCCGGGCGTTGTCCCCCATGCGCCGGGCACCGGCTCGATCGTGATACATGGCCAAAATCTGCTCGGCCAGGGACCGTGGCTTGCCTGGCTCGGCGACCAGGCCGCAATCGTAGGCCCGCGCGATGTGCACCACCTCGGAATCCTCTTCGACCGCCGAGACGTATGGACGGCCGGCAGCCAGGATGCCATAGAGCTTGCTCGGGACGATATAGCCCGACAACCCCGCCTTCAGCGACACGACGAAGACATCGGCCGTCGCAAATGACTCCGTCAACTGGGCCTGCGGCTGGTAGGGCAGGAAGCGCACGTTCGTCAGGCCGAGGCGTCGCGCCTGATCTTGGAGCGCCGGCTTCTTGACCCCTTCACCCACGAAGACGACTTCCAGATCCGGAACGTCGCGCAACGCGTCGGCCGCTTCCACCAGCGTCTCGAGCGCCTGGGACAGCCCGAGGTTGCCGGAGTGCATCACCACGAACTTCTCGGCCAAGCCATGCCGCTCGGAGAACGGATTGCGCTTCGGCCCGGGGACGATGGCCTGGCAGTCCGTCCAGTCGGGGATGACGATCGTCCGCTCCGAAGGCGCGCCCTTGCCATCGATCAACCGACGGCGCATCGTTTCGCCGAGAGCGACGTTGCGGTCGGCACGCCGGACGAGGAAGCAGTTGACCGCCTGCAGCATGCGCTCCACGGCGTCGCTCTGGAAATCCTCGAGCAGCCGCGCCACCTCGGGAAAGATGTCGCGATATGACATGACGAACGGCGCGCCGAAGCGCCGGGCGGCGAGGAACGCCGCCAAGCCGATGATGGGCGGATCCGTCAGCGCCACGACGACATCCGGACGGTCGAGCCGTAGTCCGGCATAGCAGGCTGAGATGAAATACGTGACGTAGTTCGACGCCCGGCCGATGAACCGACGCTTCGAGAATCGCGTACCGCGGGCGCGGAAAACCTCCACGCCGCGATGAAGCGTGCGCGAGACGAGCCCACGCGGCCCGGGGTCCCCGTCGTCCGTCGCCGGAATCAACGGCACGCCGGCCACGACGGACACACGACATCCGTGCTCGCTGACCAGGCTCTCGCAGAGTTCGGTCAACAGCTGACCAGTCGCTGCAGTGTCCGGATAGTACGACCGGTTGAAGAAGGCAACGTGGAGAGGACGGGTCACCGCCTTTACCGCTCCGTCAGTCGGTGGGCCAGCGTCCCGGCCACGGCGGATCGCTCCTTGACCGCGAAGTACCAGTCGATGGTCTGGTGCAGGCCGTCCATGAACTTCACCTGCGGCGTCCACCCGAGCAGCTTGGTCGCGAGGCCGTTGTCGGCCACGCGATTCAGGGGTCCGGTCGGCATCTCGGGATGCAGCTCGAGACGCGCCTGGTGACCGGTGTAACGCAAGACCTCTTCGACGGCGTCGATGACTCGCGTGCGCTCCATGGTGCCCAGATTGACGGCAGTGCCGTCTTCGATGCACTCCGCCGCACGGATCGTCCCGGCGACGATGTCGCTCACGTGGGTCCAGTTACGGATCTGTTCGCCGGTCCCCCAGACCACGAAGGGATCCTGACCGACGAAGGCGCGCGCGATCATAGCGATGACTGCATGATTTTCGTGGCCGCGCTCGCCGTACACGGTGAAGTAACGGCAGGACGCCGCGCGGAGTCCCCAATCGCGGGAAAATGCGCGGAGCGTCATCTCCCCCATGAGCTTGGCCCAGCCATACAGGTTATCGGCATCGTACGGCGGCCCCACCAGGTCCTCGGTCAGATACAAGAGCTCGGAGGGGTCGGTCTGGAGGTGATTCGGATACACGCAGCCCGAGGATGCGTAGACGACCTTGTCGACGCGCGCGCGGCGGCACGCGTCGAACACGAGACCGTCCAGCATGAGATTTCGGGCACACGCCGCCTGATGCAGATCGACATAGCCGCGTCCACCATGGTCGGCGGCGAGATGGAACACGATGCTCTGGTCGGCCACAACGCCGGCCGCGGCACCCGGCTCGGTCAGATCCGCTTCGATGACCTCGAGCGCCCCGGCCTGCAGATGACGCGCGAGGTGGGCACGATGGCCGCTGCTGAAATTGTCGACGACACGGACCCGGGCGCCGCGCTCCACGAGCGCATCGGACAGGTGCGACCCGATGAACGAAGCGCCACCGGTGATCAGAACCGGACGGCCCTGCCAATCAATCATGCGAAATCCTCCGCTGGGGCGCCGCCAGCACTCGCGCCCGTGTTGAGATGATCCGGCGAGAAAGCGTTCGCGCACGGAGCTTGTCCCCGCGATGCTCCCACTTGCCACGCAGGGTGATCCACAGGGACAGGGCGATGAGACGCAGATCGAGCCCAACGCTGCGTCGTCTGACGTACACGAGGTCATAGCGGAACTTGTGGCGGCGGGGAATGTCGCGGTCCGCATAGATCTGCGCGACCCCCGTCAGACCGGGTGTGACCTGATGACGCGCGGCATAGCCCGGAATATCGGCGGCGGGCACGAGCTCGCCCGAGCCATACGTTTCGATCTCGGCCGGCAACAAGGCCCGCGGGCCGACAAAGCTCATGTCGCCCACCAGGATGCTCCAGAGCTGCGGGAGTTCGTCGAGCGCGGTGACGCGCAGGAGCCGGCCCACGCGTGTGATGCGCGCATCGTCGGCCGTCGCCTGGCGAGCACCGGTCCCGGCATCGGGGTGTGGCACCATCGAGCGGAACTTCCAGCTCGTGAATGGCTGCCCATGCCGCCCGACGCGAACTTGTCGGTAGAAGATGGGGCCACCGTCCTGCAGCTTGACCGCAAGCGCGATCAGGATCGACACGGGCAGCGAGACCAGCAGTCCGGAAGCGGCCAGCGCGATATCGAGGGCTCGTTTCAGCCACGGGTCTGGGCTGGGTGGGTGACGCACATGGTCGACGGGTGACGAGAGGGTCGGAGGAGACGACATCAAGACCGGCGTCGACTGAGCAATGGAGTGCGCGGCCGACGTCACGGGCACATCAGCGGCTCGAGCGATCAACTCGGCAGACATGGCTTCGCCCTCTCACTTACAGGTGGGCCCCGACTCGACCTGTTCACTCACAGTTACGCGAGTATTCACGGACCCTCATAATCCTACAAACTGTATATGATCCATACAATCACAACACCAAGTTCTGCCCATAGTCACAAACCCGGGTAATTTCGTTGCTTTCAAGCTATTTGCCGGCCATGTGTGGCCCGTGATCGGTGTCGCACATAGCCCCTGAAGCGCAAAACATGCAGTATTACCGCGCAAAATATGCGCTGAGGGCGGAGCGGAACATACAAAGTGGACTCCGTCAGTAGAACATCGGCGCCTCGCGCCCCTCGGCGTACGCTTGAGGCAGGTGCAATGCGATGGATGAGGCAGTCACCGTTCCCTGCGGACCGCGATGCACGGCTCCCGGCTGGTATGCCGTCCGTACGCGCGGTCGTCACGAAAAAAAAGTGCGCCGCGAGCTAGAGCAGCGTGGCTTCATGGCGTTTCTGCCAACGGCGCCGCGCTGGAGTCGCTGGAAGGATCGCACCAAGCGCATCGAGGAGCCGCTCTTCACCGGCTACTGCTTCGCTCAGTTGACGCGTCCGGAACATGCCCGGATCGTGATGAGCATCCCGAGCACCGTCCAGATCGTCGGCGGGCCGCAGGGACCAGAACCGATCGATCAGTCTGAGATCGACGCCATTCGCCGGATTGTTGAAGGGGTGTTGCCATACGACCCGCATCCGTTCCTCGCCGTCGGCATGGAAGTGGCGGTGGTGCGCGGGCCGTTGGCGGGCATACGCGGCATCCTCGTCCGGAAGGATCGCGCCACCCGGCTCGTCATCTCGATCGCCCTCATTCAGCGAGCCGCCGCGGTCGAGATCCATCCCGCGGACGTCGTCCCCGTCTAGAGGGGAGGCATCGCCTCGTCAGGCCGGCCGCCGACGCCGCCGGTCGCCGTGATCGCGTTCGAGCCGCTCGAGCGCCGCCGGAAGCTCCGCGAGGCTCGCGATGGTCACGTCGGCGTGCACGGTCGGGGGCGGCGCTTCGCGCACCAGCACCGTCCCCAGGCCGGCGCGCCTCCCGCCGATCACGTCGAGCATCTCGTCATCGCCCACGTGAACGGCGGCCGTCGGAGGCACGGCGAGCCGGTCGAGGGTCATCGCGAAGATCTCCGGCGACGGTTTCCTCCACCCGGCCTCATCCGAGAAGGTGGTCGCGACGAAAAAGCCGAGGAGGCCTCGTTTGGCGAGCAGATCGCGAAGGACACGTCCCGGCGTCCGGAGCACGTTGGAGACGATGGCCAGCGCATAGCCCCGAGCACGCAACGCGGTCAGCACATCCTGGGTTGCGCCGTCGAAGGCCGGCGGCACGACCGTCAAGGGACCGGCATACGCGTCGACGAGGGCCGCCCGCGTCGGGCCATCGATCGCCGGGCCGACCGCCGGATCGAGCGCCGCGAGGATGGCGTCGACATGATAGTCGACCGCCACGTCTCGATGATGCTGCCAGACGTCGTGAAGGGCGCTCATCGAGCGGTCATAGGCCGCGCCGAGCGCGTCCTCCGACACCTCGATCCCCGCATCCGCGAGAACGCGGCGACAGGCACGCATTCGCGGGGCTCGATACCGCTCGTCGGCGCCGGGACCGTCCACGACCAGCGTGCCCCAGAAGTCGAACGTGACGGCACGAATATTCACGCACCGCGCTCCCGCGGAGAGCGACGCCAGCCCCCCCCGAACAGGCCCCGCACGAGGATGCTGCCGATCCCTGGCTCTTGCAGCAGCGTGACGATCAGCTGTCGGTGCCAGTTGAAACGGGCACTGGCCTGAATGATGGCCGACACGTTCTCCGCCCCGACGGCCGCGACGAGCCGATCGAGGTCGGCATCGCTGCATCCCGCCACGGCTCGGCGGACCCATTCGCCGGCGGAGAGCTCGCGAGCAAGACGGTCACGCCATCGTCGCCGGTACACCGCGAGGGTCGCGGCATCGAATCGGCCGGCGCGAAAGGCGTCGACCAATGTATCGGCAGCGAGCGAAGCGGTCAGCAGACTGTAGAAGATGCCTCCCCCGGTCGTCGGTTTCGTGAAGCCGCCGGCGTCGCCGATGAGGAGGATGCGATCGCTGTATGACTGGGGAACGGGCTTGAGCGGAAGGATCCGGGTGATCGGAGGCTCCGTCGGCGGTCCGGTACGAGCGCGCACCTCCGGACGCGCCAGGAATCGGCGCAAGAACATCGCCGCCGGGCCCCGCGCGAGCACGCCGATTTTCCGCCGTCCCGCCGGGCCCCGCATCACGGGCACAGTCCAGACGAAGCCCTCCGGCGCGACCGTACGGCCAACGTACAAGTCCACGTGGGGCGCGACCGGCGCGTCCACCTCGACCTGAGCCGTGTGGATCAAGTCCGGCGGCAGCCGCAGCCCAAGTTGGCGATGGAATCGATACGTGACGCCGGCGGCCAGAACGACGACGTGGGCATGGAGGACCCGGTCGCCCAGGGCGACGCGCACCCCCCCGCGTTCGACGCGCAGCGATAGGACCGCTGCCCCTGTATGAATCGCGGCGCCGGCCCTCGCGGCTTCTTCGGCCAGGTGCTCGTCAAACCGCGCGCGGTCGACGACGACGATGCCATCGGCAGAGGCGTGGTTCCACGGCACTTCGCAGCTGGCGCCACCCGGCCCATGCAGACGCGCGACGCTCAGACGATTGAGAATGATATCGTCCGGGATCTTCACGAACTCCGAGACTTCGAGCGACACAATGCCCGTGCAGTGAGTGGGAGTGCCGACTTTGAAGTGCTCTTCGAAGATCTGGACGTCGAGCCCCGCCTGCGCGAGGAGCCGACCGGCATGGAGGCCTGCAGGCCCCGCACCTACGATCGCGACATCGATCACGCGCCCTCCCATCCAAAGGCGTTTAACGCGCCAGACACCGTACCATTCCCCGTCCTCGAACCGACGGTAAGAACGTTTCGAACCAACAAGTCACGCCAAAAAGTGTAAACATTTTCCCCACTGTTACTGCATCTGACTGCATATTTTGCACCGTGCTCTGCGCAATTTATGCGTAGAACCCGTGAGATAGGCTGGCAGCGGCTTCCCGGCTGATCTGAAATTCCCTTCATGATCAAAGACCTGCAGGCCACGTACAGCGATCTGCGAAGTTGGTCTTCTGATTGTATCTTCCCAACACGTCTATGTAAATTTCTGCACGACCCGGAGGTTCATCATCACCCGGCATGGAAGCAGAAGTAGCAGGATCCGCGCGTTGCTCGACTCCGACCACGTCTGTCGAGAAATCGCGGACTATCTCGTGCATCACAGTGAGGCGGCCGACACCGTGATCGGAATCGCCGAATGGTGGATCAACCGCGATGTCGCGCAGACCTCGGAAGCCGTCACAAAACTCCGCGCGCACGGCGTCGTGAGCTCCCATATCGTTCAAGACACGACCTCCGTCTACACGCTCGCCAAGAGCCGCCTCATTCGGGAAACCCTCCGCCAATACCTCGACCAATGTTTCGCCGATGAGGGGCGAACACCGTTGACGCCTCTCGCTACTTCTGCACAGCGTACCGATCGTACTCATCACACAGAGATCGGGTGAATGGAACAGCCGAAAGCGACCGTCGACTACGTCCGCCTCCTTCGTCGCGTCGTCACCAAACGCTGGCGGATCGTGCTCATCGTGTTCATGGCGGTCGCCGTACCGACCATTGCGTGGACCTTCCTGGGGACCGAGAACACCTACGAGGCCTCGGCCACGCTGTTCTTGCTTCCGGAGAAGGGCGCTCCGGGGTTCCTGCCGCAGTTCATGAACCCTGAGGTCCATGTGTTCTACCACGCGATCCTGAGGAGCCGCTCGCTGGCTCAGGGCGTCGTCGAGGCGCTGCCCAAGGAGAGCCGCGACGAGCTGAGCCGTCGCCTGGGTACACGCGACTATGTACTCTCCGCAGTGAATCAGCTGCGCCGCTGGAGAGGCCAGGAGGTCGTCGTCTACAGTCCCACCGAGCTCGCCATCCGGGAACTGCAGGAGGCGCGGACGACGTTCACGATCGCCAAGGACGGCACGGTCGCGATCACGGCGACGGCATTCAGTCCCCGAGTCGCGGTCGATCTGGCGAACACGTATGTCGAAGTCCTGCTCTCGCGGAGCAGCGCCTTTGCGCGGCAGCAGGCGCGCGGTACGCGCGAACTGCTGGAAACGCTGCTGACGCAGGCGAAATCGAATCAAGGCGAGGCCGAAACCGCCCTACGCAAGATCCAGGTGCAGGGCGGCGCCATCAAACTTCCGGACGAATCGCGAGTCGACCTGCAGCGGTTGACTCAGCTCGAGACGGCGCTCGCGGACGTACAGGTCAGCCGTGAAATCGCGCAGAGCAGGCTGCTCTATCTCAAGGGGGACCGCAAGTCGGGACGCCCGCTCGAGGCCGAACCCGTCACGGATGCCCCTGCCCAGCCCCTGCGCGAGCGGCTCTTCCAAGTCGAGACCAAGCTGGCCTCACTGCAGGAGAAGTACACCGAACAGCACCCGCTCGTCCAGGCAGCGCGCACCGAAGTGCAAGAGGCGCAGGACCGGCTCAAGACGTTCTTGCAAGGCCAGCAAGGGCCACGACCGGCGGGGGCCGCCACGCTGAAGCCGCTGGAATCGGCCCAGCTCTCCAAGCAAATGGCGGATCTCGAGGTCGAGATCATTTCGTTGCGGACCAAAGAGGATGGGTACCAGCAGCGCATCGCGCGCCTGAAACAGTCGATGTCGGCGATGGGTGCTCGCGAGCAAGAGTACGCGGGGCTGGCGCGAACGGCGGAGACGCAGGCCAAGCTCACCGGAATGCTCGCGGAGAAACTGTCCACCGCGCGCATGAGCGAGCAGAGCCAGATCCAAGGTATCCAGGTCATCGACCTGGCCGCGCTGCCCCGGCAGCCAAGCGCCAAGCAGCCACTGAGGTTCGTTCTTCTCGGTCTGCTTGGAGGCCTGGGCCTCGGCATCGGCGCCGCCGTCCTTCGTGAGCACAGCTTGCAGCTGATCGAGAGCGAGATGGAGTTGGCGACCGCGACGGGACTCCCGGTGCTCGGCTCGATTCCAACAGCGCGGGCCCCGCGGAACGGGCCGGCCGGAGAGTCGAAACCAACGATCTTCGTCGCCACGCACGATCCGCACTCGCTGCCGGCGGACGCGTGTCGCGCGATCCGAACCGCCATCGACTGTCACGGCCTGGACAGCCCACTCCGGACGATGCTCGTGACGAGTGCTGGCGCCCACGAGGGCAAGACCACGGTCCTCTTGAACCTGGCACTAGCCTTCGTCGAATCCGGCCGGCGTGTCCTCGTGATCGACGCGGATCTGCGCCGCCCCTCGATTCACCGCGTGCTCGAGATCCCCAACGAAGCCGGGCTGGCCGACATGCTCGAGAAGGGCGAGATCTGGCCGGAGGGGTTCCGCGGCATCACGCCCGGCCTCGAGGTGCTGCCGTCCGGCATCAAGTCACGAAACCCCGGCGCCCTCCTCGGCGCTCGCCACACGACCACGCTGTTGAAGCACGCCCGCGAGCGGGCAGACCTGGTGCTCATCGATTCGCCGCCGGTCGTGGCCGTGTCCGACTGCCTGCCCCTCGCCGCGCAGGTCGATGGCGTGATCCTCGTGACGCGCTTCGGAGTGACCCAGCGCCGAAACGCGATTCGTGCGAAGGATCTCCTCGAGAAAGCGGGAGCCCGCGTGGTCGGAGTCGTGCTGAACGGCCTCTCCACCCGGGAGACGCGCCGCTACTACGCAGCGTACAGCGAATACATCGGCGCCACGAAAGTCGGGCGAAGGAAGCACAGATGAATGCCAAGGGTTTCGTCACCAGCCTTCTGATCGTGGTCAGCCTTCTGGGCGGTGGTCTCGTCCGCGTTGCCGCCGAGGAGGAATACCGGATCGGCACCGAGGACGTCCTCCACGTGATCGTGTGGGACAACAAGGACCTAGAGCAGACCATCACCGTTCGGCCCGACGGCAAGATTTCATTCCCTTTGGCGGGTGAGATCCAGGCCCAGGATCTCACGGTTCCGCAGCTCACCGAGGTGCTCACCCAGCGTCTCAGCGCCGCCGTGAAGAACCCGAACGTCTCGGTCATGGTCAAGGAGATCCGGAGCTTCCGGGTTCACTTCGTCGGCCGGGTCGCCAAGCCCGGCGTCTACCCGATCAAGGCGGGCACGCCGCTGCTCCAGGCGCTGACCCTGGCCGGCGGCACCAACGAGAACGCCGACCTCGGGGCCGCGTACATCATCCGCGCCGACAAGAAGCTCCCGATCGATCTGCGCAAGCTCATCCAGGAAGGCGACCTCAGCAAGAACATCAGGCTCGAGCGCGAGGACACGATCGTCGTCCCGGAAATCGCGCTCGGCAGCAACTTGCAGGAGATGCAGGACCGGCGGGTCTACGTCCTGGGCAAGGTGGCGAAACCGGGCGTCTACACGCTGAAGCAGGACATCCCGATCCTGCACGCGCTGTTCCTCGCGGGCGGCGTCGCCGAAGGGGGCGACTTGGCCGCCGCCTTCGTCATCCGCGGCAAGGAAAAGATCCCCGTCGACCTCTGGAAGCTGATCCAGAAGGGCGACACTTCCCAGAACGTGATGATCAAACACGAGGACACGGTGGTCATCCCGGCAGGCGGCGAGCTTCAAAACGCTGTCTATGTCATGGGGGAGGTGAACAAGCCGGGGGTCTACTCGCAACCGGAGGCGCTCAGTCTGCTGAAGCTCGTGAGCCTGGCCGGTGGGTTCACGAAGTACGCCGCGCCCGCGCGAGCCACGCTGATCCGTCGCGACGGCGACAAGAAAGTTCTGCTGAAGGTCGACCTCAAGGACATCATGAACGACCCCAAGGCCAACGCGGATCTGTCCTTGCAGCCCGGTGACGTGCTCATCGTGCCCGAGCGGCTCTTCTAGATGACGATCCGGCTCTTTGGCCACTACCTTCCTTCATCGCTACTCCTTCTCATGGTGGCGGAGGGGTCCGTTGTCTGGGCCTCGGTGTGCGCAGGCGTGCTCTTGCCCTACCTCGGCCTCCCCGAAGTCGTGCCGACCCGGGACGGCTCCCCGTTCCCCGTCGCCGCCATTCTCACGTTCTTCGTGCTGACGAGCATGGACCTCGCCGGCCTGTCGGACGTACGCCGGAGCTACCGCCGAGCCGAGCTCTTCCTGCGACTCACGCTGGCCTTCGGGTTGGCCTATCTGCTGATCGCTGTCCTGGGATATTTCCTGCCGCTGCTTCGGTTGAGCCGGCAATCCTACCTGCTGTCGCTGATGATCGCCTTCCCGCTCGTGTCCCTGATTCGCATCGTGCACGACCAGGTAACCGTGTCCACCCGGACCCGGCGAAAGGTCCTCCTCATCGGTACCGGGCATGTGAGCGAACTCATCGCGAAGTTGGCGACGAAGGAGATGGGGTACGAGATCATCGGCTGCCTCGACAGTGCGTGCCCCGAGGGTCGCGAGAAAACGAAGGGCGTCAACGGTGAGGCGAATGCGCTGAAGATCGTGGGGGCGGTGGATGACCTGGCCTGGGTGGTCAAGAGCCTGAAGCCCGACGTCGTCGTCGCTGCGATGGAAGAGCGGCGGGGCGCGCTCCCCATCGACACCATCGTGGCCTGCAAAATCCAGGGGGTCGAAGTAGAGGATTGGCCGGCGTTCCACGAGAAATTAACGACGAAACTCCTCGTCTCTCATGTACGTCCGAGCTGGTTGGCCTTTTCCGACGGCTTCCGGCGATCGAGACTGGACGAGGTCGTCAAGCGGTTCCTCGACGTCGCAGTGGCCGCCATCGGATGCGTCCTGAGCGCACCGATCCTGGCCATCGCAGCGGTGCTCATCAAGCTCGACTCTCCAGGGCCCGTGTTCTTCCGCCAGGAACGGGTCGGTCAGAACGGGCACGTGTTCGCGCTGTTGAAGTTGCGCACGATGCGCGTCGATGCGGAGGCCTCGACGGGACCCGTCTGGGCCAAGCCCGGCGACACGCGCGTCACGCGGTTCGGGCGGCTGCTCCGCCGGAGCCGGCTCGATGAGGCCCCTCAACTCTTCAACGTCCTGCTGGGCGACATGACTCTCGTCGGGCCGCGCCCCGAGCGTCTGGCCTTCGTAGTCCAGCTCCAGGAGCACATCCCGTTCTACATGTATCGGCACGTATTGAAGCCGGGGATTACGGGCTGGGCCCAGATCTGTTACCGCTACGGCGCATCGCTCGAAGACGCCCGCGAGAAGCTGGAGTACGACCTGTACTACATCAAGAACCGCTCGGTGTTCTTGGACCTGCTGATCATCGTCCAGACGCTTCAGGTGGTTCTCTTCGGACGCGGAGCACGCTGATCATGCTGCCTCTTGATTCTCCGACCGCAACGACGGTCGCGCTCACCGAGCCTCCCCGCGTTTCAGGCCACCGTCGCCCTCGGATCGTCGCCCTGGGGGGCGGTACCGGGCTCCCCCAGCTGCTGCGTGGTCTCAAGCGCGCGTATTTCGGGACGGCCCCTGCCGGTGACCTCATGGCTGACCGTGACCTGTTGACCGCCATTGTGACGGTGACGGACGACGGTGGTAGCTCGGGCCGGTTGCGCCAGCAGTTTCAGGGCTTCCCGCCGGGTGACATTCGGAACTGCCTGCTCGCGCTGGCTGACGCGGATTCCCGGGTATCAGCGATCTTCGATTTTCGCTTTCCCGGGACGAGCGATGTGGGGGGGCACAGCCTCGGCAACCTGATCCTGACCGCGCTCGGCGTGATCGAGGACGATTTCCACGCCGGCGTGCAGCATGGCGCCGCGCTCCTCGGTGTTCGTGGAAAGGTTCTCCCGGCCACGCTCGGGCCGGTCACCTTGAACGCCGAGCTCGATGATGGCTGCTCCGTCCAGGGCGAATCGGCCATCGCCGGCGACGCGCGCCTCATCCGGCACCTGACCCTCAACCCGGCGAACACCCACGCTCCTGCGGCCGCGATGCGCGCCATCGAGGAGGCCGACCTCGTCGTGCTGGCCCCTGGCAGTCTTTACACGAGCCTGATCGCCGTGCTCCTCGTCAAGGACATCGCGGACACGCTCGCCCGTGCCCGAGTACCGACGATCCTCGTCATGAACCTCATGACCCAGCCCGGTGAGACGGACGGCTATACGGCTGCCGATCACGTCGTCGCAATCAGGAAACATGCGCCGGCCGTCCGCATTCGTGACATCCTGCTGCATCCGCAACCTCTGCCGTTGAACATCGCGCGCGACTATGCGTCTCGGGGATCTAAGCCCGTGTCTCTGGACCGACGGCTCCTGACCGCGCTCGGCTATCGCACCGTGGAGCGCGATCTTCTGGGGGCGGGACCCAAGATTCGCCACGACCCGGACAAACTCGCGAAGGCCATCATCGAGTGCGCCAAGGAGCCATTGGTATGACCGCTTCGACACTCACCGATCGCGTCCGCACGACCACGGCACACATCGCGGTCATCGGCCAGGGCTACGTCGGTCTCCCGCTCGCCGTCGAGTTCGCGCGGGCCGGATTCACCGTAACCGGCATCGACACCGACCTGGATCGCATCACCCGTCTCAACACCGGAAGTTCGTACATCCCGGATGTCGACAGCGGGGTTCTGAGGGGACTCGTCGCCGAGGGGCGCTATTCAGCGACTGAAGATCCGAACGTCCTGGGGGCGGCGGATGTCGTCATCATCTGCGTCCCCACGCCGCTCCGGAAATCGAAGGACCCCGATATCTCGTTCGTCATGGCCTCCGCCGAGCAAGTAGCTGAGCGGTTGCGGGCCGGCCAGCTCGTCGTGCTCGAGTCGACGACCTATCCAGGGACGACGGAGGAATTGTTGCTCCCTCGGTTCGAAGCCACGGGCCTGCGTGCCGGGCAAGACTTCTACCTGGCCTTCTCGCCCGAGCGCATCGATCCTGCCAACCCCACGTTCACCGTACGCGACATCCCGAAAATCGTCGGGGGAGTCACGCCCGCGTGCAGCGACATGGCGGCCCTGCTCTACGGCCATATCGTGCCGCGGGTCCTGCGTGTCTCGAGCGCGCGCGCCGCGGAGCTCGCCAAGCTCTACGAGAATATCTTCCGCAATGTGAACATTGCCCTCGCCAACGAGTTCGCATTGATGTGCAGCCGACTGGGTGTCAGCTCGAAGGAGGTCATCGACGCCGCCGCCTCGAAGCCGTTCGGGTTCATGGCCTTCTATCCCGGGCCCGGCATCGGGGGCCACTGCATTCCGGTCGACCCGCTCTACCTGACGTGGAAGATGCGGCTCAACGGATACGAGCCACGGATGATCCACGTCGCCGACGAGATCAACCGATCGATGCCTGCACACGTGGTCGACCTCGTGGCCGAGGCGCTGAACGGACGGCGGCAAAGCCTCAACGGCGCTCGTGTCCTCGTCCTCGGCGTGGCCTACAAGCGTGGCGTCGGCGACACCCGCGAATCGCCGGCGATCGACGTCATCGAACGCCTACATGCCAAGGGCGCCGAGGTCGCGTACGCCGATCCGTACGTACCGTCGATCGCGATCGGCTCATCCCTCTTGAAGTCCGTGGACCTCGACCAGGCCACGCTCGCGGGCGCCGACTGCGTCCTGATCCTCACCGATCACCCGCAGTTCCCCTACGAGCGCGTGGTCCGCGAGGCTGCCCTCGTCGTCGACCCCCGCAACGCCACGTTCGGGATCCCGGCTCCTCAGGGCCGAATCGTTCGTCTGTGAAGATCGTCAACGTCGTCGGCGCCCGACCGAACTTCGTGAAGATCGCCCCTTTGATCACGGCAATGCGTCACCACGCCGACATCGAAGCCTCGCTCGTCCACACCGGTCAGCACTACGACACCGCGATGTCGGCGCGGTTCTTCGAAGAGCTCGACATCCCGTCGCCCGACGTGAACCTGAAGGTCGGATCGGGCTCCCACGCCGCGCAGACGGCCGAGGTGATGAAACGTATCGAGCCGGTGCTCCAGGCGCTCAAGCCCGACGTCGTCGTGGTCGTGGGCGACGTCAACTCCACCCTGGCCGCCGCGCTCACGGCCGTCAAGCTCGGGGTCGCCGTCGCCCACGTCGAGGCCGGTCTGCGGAGCTTCGACCGGACGATGCCCGAGGAGATCAATCGCGTGCTCACCGATGCGATCTCCACCCTTCTCTTCGTGACCGAGGAGAGCGGGCGGATGAATCTCCTCCGGGAAGGCGTGACATCGGAGCGGATCCATTTGGTCGGTAACGTGATGATCGACGCGCTGGAATCGTCGCGGGCGCGGTGGCAATCGTCGGACATCGGTCGCCGTCTGGGGTTGCCGCCGGATGCGCCCTACGCCGTGCTCACGTTGCACCGGCCATCGAACACCGACGACCTCGCTCGTCTCGACGGGTTGCTCGACGCGCTCGATCGCGTCGCGTGCCATCTACCCGTCATCTTTCCCCTCCATCCCCGCACCCGACAGCAACTGGAGCGCCACTGTCTGGGCCCGGGCGATCGAGGCGAGGGAGGCGTTCGCTACGTGGATCCGCTCGGCTATCTCGACTTCCTCGCGCTGATGAGCCGCGCGCGGCTCGTGCTGACCGATTCGGGCGGCATACAGGAAGAAACGACCATCCTCGGCGTGCCGTGCCTCACGCTTCGCGAAAACACCGAGCGTCCCGTGACGATCTCGCACGGGACCAATCGGATCGTCGGGACCGATCCCGCGACCGTGGAGGAAGCGACCCTGGCGGCGCTTCGCACGCCGGGGGAGACGCGGCCACGGCCGCCCCTCTGGGACGGCAGGGCGGCGGCCAGGATCGTCGATGTTCTCGTTCGCGCACAATCTGCATGGTGATTCTGGCCTGCATGGACAGCGTGCGGGTCAGTGGCCCCGCCCGCCAGTTGCTGAGCCTGGCGACGTCGGGACCCGGCGCCGGCTTCGAGGTCCGTCTCGGGCTGTTTTGCCGAGGGACATCGAGGACACCGCTCGTCGAGGGCGCGACGGCGCTCGGCCTCGACGTGCGCATTCTGCCGAGCCGGTGGCCAGCGGATCCTGCCGCCGTAGTCGCGCTGGCGCGACTGGCCCGAGAACAGGACGTCGCCGTCCTGCAAACGCACGGTTACAAAGCCAACGTGTTCGCCTGGCTGGCGCGACGCTCCATCCGGCGGCCCTGGATAGCGTTTCTCCACGGTGTGACGACCGAGAGCCGGCGGGCGGGGCTTTACTACGCGCTCGAACGGCTCGCCGTCCGCCAGGCCGATCGGGTTGTCGTGATGTCGGAGCGGATGCGACGTGAGTATGAGGCCGCCGGCGTCGGAGCGTCCCGCCTCCGCGTAGTCCATAACGCCATCCTCCCGGGTGTCACCGTCCCGCGCCCCCAGGACACCGCCGAACGGGGGCCGGCGCTCAGCGTCGTCGGGCGCCTCAGCGCGGAAAAGGGAGTCGACGTCGCGCTCGAGGCAATGGCCGTCATCGCGGCCCAACATCCGACGGCTCGACTCCACATCGCCGGAGACGGCCCCGATCGAGCGAGCCTGACCCGACTCGCCAGTCGGCTCGGAATCGGTGATTGCGTCGTTTGGCACGGCCACGTGGAGGACGTCGCATCGATCTATCGACAGTCGACGCTGCTGATCATTCCCTCTCGCAGTGAGGGGTTGCCGAATGTCGCGTTGGAGGCGATGGCCGCCGGTGTCCCAGTGGTGGCCACAGATGTTGGCGGCCTCGGTGAGCTGATCACCAGCGGGCAGACGGGCGTTCTCATACCGCCGGAAGACCCTTCAGCCCTGGCACGGGCGATCCGACAACTCCTCGATCGGGCCGACGAACGGCGCCGCCTGGCGTCGGCCGCGCACGCATACGCCATCGAGCGTTTCTCGCTGACCGCGCGCGTAGCGGCCTTTCACGGGTTGTATACGGAACTCCTCCTCCCGTCCCCGGATGGCGCCGCGCGGGCGAGCCAATGAAGATCCTCTTCGCGAGTGCCCGGCTGCCGTTTCCGCTCGACACGGGCGCAAAGATACGGACGTTCCATCTACTCTCCGCAGCCGCCGCCGAGCACGAGGTGGTCCTGGTCGCTCCGGCGTCAACCGGTGAGCGCCACGCGGTGACCTCGCTGCGAGAGCGGCTTCCCGACGTGATGTTCGATATCGTTGACGTCCCGGCTCCGAATCGTTCCATTGGATCACTGGCGCTCGCGGCCTGTCGCAATGTGTTCGATCCGCTACCCCTCACTTGGATGCGGTATCAATGGCCCGCTCTGCGTCGCCGTCTGATGGAGCACGGTTGTTCGCACGCCTGCGACCTCTTGCACTGCGACCACGTCCAAATCGCCCCACTGGCGCTGAACACGATGATTCCGTGCCGGGTGATCAACGTGCACAACATCGAGAGCGGGCTCATCCAGAGCGTGGCGCGGACGATGCGCCGCCCCGAGATGCGACTGGCTTTCGCGTGGCAGGCCGCGAAGGTGGTGCGAGCGGAACGCCGCATTTATCCACAATTCGACCGGGCGGTAACCTGTTCCGCGATCGATGGCGAGCGTCTGCAGGCGCTCGCCCCGGACACGCCGGTCACCGTGGTGCCCAATGGGGTGGACCACCGGTACTTTGCGCCACGCGCCGTCCCGGAAGAACCTGCGACCTTGGTGTTCACGGGTTCGATGGACTGGGCGCCGAATCTCGACGCCGTACGCTACTTTGTTCGCGAGATCTTGCCCCGCGTCCGCTCGCTATGGCCCCAATTGCGGTTCGTCGTGGTCGGCCGAAATGCGCCGACCGACGCCGTACCGTCCCGGACCCCGGGCGTCAAGATCACAGGTACCGTGCCTGACGTCCGTCCGCTGATCGCATCGGCGACCGCGGTAGTGGTTCCGCTTCGGGCCGGTGGCGGAACGCGTTTGAAGATTCTCGAGGCGTGGGCGATGCGCAAGGCCGTCGTCTCGACCTCGCTCGGGGCAGAGGGCCTGCGCGTTTCGGACGGGAACAACATCCTCCTCGCCGATTCCCCGAGCGATTTCGCTGCCCGGATCGATCGCCTCCTCGGCGACGCGGCGCTGCGTGCCCGCATCGCCGACGGCGGTTACCAGACAGCCCAGTCCCGGTACGACTGGTCGCGTATCGGAGAGCGCCTGCTGACGGCGTATGACGAGGCGATCGCGGGTACGGGATCGCGCACCCAGAGTCGATCCTGATGGCGCGCGTTCTTCTCGTCAGCTATCACTATCCGCCGACATCCGCCGTCGGTGCGCTCCGGGTGGCGAAGTTCGCCAAGTACCTTCCCGAGTTTGGGTGGGATCCGGTCGTGCTGAGCGCCGAGACGCGAGAAAACGCGCCGGCCACTGCCAGCGAAGGGATCGCGCCAGTCGTCCGCGCCCCGGTGTGGCCAGGCCCCGGTTCAGTGTATCGCTTAATACAACGCCTACGCCCCCGTCGCGGCGACCGCCACGTTGACCTGACTTTCGAACAGAAGGACACGATTCGTCCTGGCCTCAGGGCAACACTCAAGCGCACTCTCGTGTCGCTGCAGTCGTGGCCGGATGGAGCTTTCGGATGGTGGGCCCCGGGCGTTCTCGCTGCTCGCAAGCTCATGGGAGAGGGCGGCTATTCCGCCATCGTGACCACGGGTCCTCCGCATACCGCCCATCTCATCGGACTGGCCTTGCGCCGCTCCGGGGTCAGGTGGATCGCGGACTTTCGGGACCCGTGGGTGAACAATCCGGGCAAGTCTCGTTCGATCCGCAGCACGCTCTCCGATACTTTCGACCGCCGCGCTGAGGCGGCGGTCGTTAAGCGTGCGGATGCTGTCCTCTCGACCACCGCCCAGCTGCGCCGACAGTTCTTGGACCGTTATCCTGGCAGAGCAACGCGGTTTCATACCGTCATCAATGGCGTCGACTACGACGACTTCACGGGCGTCCGGAACCACGCAAATTTGAAGTTCACCATCGCCCACTTCGGCACGATGTACTATAAGCGCTCGCCAGATCCCCTCTTCGCGGCCGCTCGCTTTCTTGTTGATGCCGGCGTGCTGCCTCGCGAGACGGTCGCACTCGTGTTCGCGGGTTGCACCGAAGACGGTATCGATCTACAGGCAGCAGCCCGACGGCACGGTGTCTCGGAACTGCTTGAGATGGTCGGGCTCGTGTCCCGGCCGCGGGCGCTTGAGATGATGGTCAACGCCGGTGCGCTGCTACTGTTCGCGCAGGATCAGCCACTCCAGATTCCAGCGAAGGCGTACGAATACATCGCGTCCGGCAGACCGATCATCGCGGTGACCGGCGAGGGAGCGACGGCCGATCTGATCCGCCGGACCGGCGCGGGCACCGTGGTCGGAGGGGACGACGCCGAAGCGCTGCGGGCGGCGATTCTCGACGCCTACAACGCGTGGAAGCGGCAGCCTTTCGACGGCCCGTCGCAGAGGCCGCGCGACCCACACCTCGACCGGCGTCGGCTGACTGGGCAGCTCGCCGCGCTGCTCTGCGGAGACGCATGCTGATGGCACAGCTGTCGCTCTATGCCTTCATGCTCGTCTATATCGGTCGCATACAGGAGCTCGTCGCGTGGCTGGAGCCCCTGAGGATAGTGTTGATCTTCACGCTATTCGCCGTGGTATCGGCCCTGCTCTTGCCGTGTGGAGAACGCCATCTGATCTGGAGGAAACGAGAGGTTCGTCTCGTGCTCCTGCTCGCTGGGCTGGCAGTGACATCGATGCCGTTTAGCGCGTGGCCGGGGTTTACGTACGCGTTCATCATCGGACCTTTCGCGCTGGTCGTGCTATTGTTCCTTCTGATCGTCGCGGTCACGACATCACAACGTATCGCTACGAGTCTTGTCCTGACACTCCTGAGCGCGGTCGTCGCCTTGAGCGCGTTCACGTTGCTCGGCGGTGAAGCGCTCGGCGGATCCGGACGCGCCTATGCCACCAAGACATATGACCCGAACGACCTTGCGATGGTCATCGATTGCGCTTTGCCATTCGCAGTGCTTGGTGCCTTCTCGCTCAGGGGACCGGGCCGTCTGGTCGCCGGAGCGGCCACGGTCTTCGGAGTCGTGGCGGTCGTCAAGACCATTTCGAGGGGCGGTTTCATTGGCCTCGTTCTGGTGGGTGTCTTACTTGTTTTCCGCTGGCGATCGGTAAGCCTCATCCGGCGCCTGACCGTATTGCTGGCCTGCGCCGTGATCCTGTCGGTGTCGGTGCCGTCTAACTACTGGTACTCCATCGGAACCGTCTTCAATCTTAACCCGTCGGACGACGACAGCTATCTTGAGAGCGGAATCCGGGGGCGCTCCGACATGTGGATGCAAGGCCTCATCGTCTTTTCGCAGCATCCGATTCTGGGCGTCGGCGCGGGCGCATTCGAGATCGCCGAAGGGCTCTCCCACGGAGGCGCGGGCAAGTGGAGCGCCGCCCACAACTCCTTCATTCAGATCGCCAGCGAGCTCGGAATCGTCGGGTTTGCAGTGTTCGCGGCGCTCATCGTTCTGAGCGTTCGCAATGCACGGGCCGTCGCGCGCGCTGCCCGTGCCCGCGTGGAGCTAGCGCCGATCGAGTGGATCGCCACAGCGGTCGAGATGTCACTGTACACATATATCGTAGTAGGGTTCGCGCTGTCGCAGGCCTATTCTTCTGTGTTGTACTTTCTCTTTGGGATGGCGACGGCTTTGCGACTACAGGTCGAGCGAGACGCTGCAATCGTCGCGCCTTCAGCGACGGCCCCGGTCGTCAGAGAGCGGCGGAGCCAGCGTTCGTGAGTCACCAACTCGCGGCCGCGCCCGTCCACGTTTGGCCGGACATGTCGCCCAGTTCACGAGAACCTTCGACTCACGTGATGCAGGTCGTCTACGACCTCGTGCCCGGCGGTTCCGAATCGCTCGCGCTGGCCATCGCGCGGGCCGGGACCTCTCGAGGTCTACGGATGTCGGTCTGCGGGCTCGGCCATCGGCGCACGCTCGCGACGCCGCTGAACACGCCAGGCGTAGCCACCCATTCCATGAATCGTCGATTGGGCCTCCAGCCAACGCTGGTCGGGCGTCTGTACCGGCTCTTCCGCCGCGAAGGCGTCACGGTCGTGGTGAGCCACCACCTCGGACAGCTCCTATACGCGGGCCCCGCAGCCCGGCTGGCTGGGGCGCGTCTCGTTCACGTCGAGCACGAGTTCTATACGCTCCAGCCAGCGTGGGACAGGAGGTTGCTGCAGGCGGCCTCGAAGCTGGTCGAACGTGTCGTAGCCGTCTCCGACGAAGTCGCCGACTTCCTGGTCGCCCGTGTCGGAGTTCCCCAGCGAAAGGTCGTCGTCATTCGCAACGGCGTCGACGTTGCCCGCTTCGCTCCGTCCGTGACGTCCGCGCGGCATGAGCTCGGAATCCCTCTCGATGTCCCGGTGCTTGGCACCGTCGGCCGATTGGATCCCGCGAAGGATCAGCTGACCTTGCTGCAGTCGTTTCGTTTGATTCGTGACGTGGTCCCGTCTATCCATCTGGTCATCGTCGGCGACGGTCCCGCCCGGGCCGAACTGGAACGGTACGTGAACGAGCACGGGCTCGACGGCCGTGTTCACCTGCTTGGTGCCCGCTTGGACATTCCGCACCTGCTGCCCGGCATGGACGTCTTCGCGCTCTCGTCCATTCACGAGGGGCTGCCGCTCGCGATGCTGGAAGCGATGGCGTGCGAGCGTCCCGTCGTCACAACCAACGTCGGCGCGGCCGGCACCGTGATCCGCCGCGCCGGCGCGGGATTCGTGGTCGAACCGAAGGATCCGGCCGCGCTTGCGCGGAACGTCATCGCGCTGCTGCGTGACCGTCCGCTCGCTCGCCGTCTAGGGGCGATGGGGCGTGCGGCCGTCGAGACGCAGTACAACCTCGCAACGACGGTCGACTCCTACCTCGCCCTGTGTGGCTTGGGAGACGCCTAGATGTGCGGCATCGTCGGCCAGGTCGCGCTCGGTCCCGACGGAGCGGTCGACGTCGAGACCGTCCGCACGATGATGCGGCTACTCGCGCATCGCGGGCCGGACGGCGACGGCGAATACCTCGCAGCGGAAGGGCGGGCGATGCTCGGCCATCGGCGCCTCAGCATCATCGACCTCCAGACGGGTGGGCAGCCGATCTTCAACGAAAACCGGACCGTCGTCGTCGTGCTCAACGGAGAGATCTACAACTTCAAAGCTCTCCGCCGTCGCCTCGAGACCGCCGGCCATCGGTTCACGACCGTATCGGACACGGAAGTCCTCGTTCACCTCTATGAGGACGAGGGCCTTGGGATGGTCGCTCACCTCCGCGGCATGTTCGCCTTCTTGCTGTGGGATGAATCGCGCGGACGCCTCTTTGCGGCCAGGGATCCGATCGGCAAGAAGCCACTCTATTACCTCGAACACGAGGGACGGGTTTCGCTCGCGTCGGAGCTCTCGGCGCTCATGGCGGTGCCACGCCTGCCAAGGACGCTCGATCCGCTCGCCCTCGACCTCTATCTCACGCATTCGTACATCCCGAGCCCGTCGACCGTGTGGTCCGCTGTCAAGAAGCTGCCGGCGGGCCATACCCTCACCGTCGAGCACGGGCGGATGACGATCGCGCAATACTGGACGCCTCCCGACACGGTGCAGGACCTGTCCGAGGCCGAGGCGACCGCGCGACTGACAAGAACCCTGGAGGAGTCGATCGAGCTGAGGCTCACCAGCGACGTGCCTCTCGGCTGCTTCCTCAGCGGTGGTGTCGATTCCAGTATCACGTGCGCCCTCATGAGCCGGCTGGGCCGGGGGCCAGTGCGCACGTTCTCGATCGGCTTCGATCGTCCCGAGTACAGCGAGCTTGCCCAATCGCGACAGGTGGCACGTTTGTTCAAGACCGAGCACGAGGAGTTCGTCGTGAAACCCGACGCCGCCGCGGCGCTTCCGGACATCGTCGAACGATTCGGGGAACCCTTCGGCGACTCTTCGGCGCTGCCGCTCTGGTACCTCGCACAGCTGGCCCGCAGTCGAGTGACGGTGGCGCTGACCGGGGATGGCGGTGACGAGCTGTTCGCCGGCTACCTCTGGTACGGAAACAGTGCCCGCTTTGCCCGCCTCTCAAGCCAGGTGCCGAGCGCCGCAAGGACCATTCTCGGCCGTCGGGCCGTCGGCCAACTGTTGCGGGCCAGCTCACGGAAGGTCGCCAAGGCTCTGCAGCTGATCGCGCTCGACGATGCCCAGCGGTTCGCGATGCTGAGGCGCACCCTCCAGCCTACTGAGCGCGAGCAGCTCTACGGTTCCGCTTTCGCCTCGCGGCTCGACGGCGCCGCGATGCGATATCTGGACGAGGCCTACCCGAGGACATCCGGCGACCTGATCCAGGCCATGGCGATCACCGACATCGTCACGTACCTTCCGGAGGATCTGCTCGTCAAGATGGATCGCATGACGATGGCACACGCCCTGGAAGCCCGGTCACCGCTCCTCGATACGCGGTTGATGGAGCTGGCCCTGAGCTTCCCCGCTCGGCTCAAATGGGACGCCGCGGGGGGCAAGCGGATTTTCAAGGCCGCCTTCGCGGCACTCTTTCCCCCGGGGTTCCTCGAACGGCCGAAACGAGGCTTCAGCCTCCCGGTCGACGAGTGGTTCCGCCACGAGCTGTCCTATCATCTCGAGGTGCGGCTTGGGCGAGGGGCCTTCGCAGAGTCGGGGATGGTCGATGGCCCCGCGGTGCGGCGCCTGCTGGCAGAGCATCGATCGGGACGCTCGCGCGGGGCCGTTCTGTGGAACCTGCTGATGCTGGCCGAGTGGTTCGAGCGGTTCGGCGGAGCGGCGCGATGGGCCTGATGCCGAACGGCAAGCGGTTCGCGTTCACGATCCTCGACGATTGCGACAACTCGACGATCGAGAACACGCGGCCCTTCTACGACTTGCTGGTCGAGTTGGGCATGCGTACGACGCGCACGGTGTTCGCCTTCGACTCGGACGACGTCCACCCATACTGGCAGCGGTCGAGGACGCTGGAGGACGATCGCTACCGCGCTCTCGCCCTCGAGCTGCAGGGCTTGGGCTTCGAGATCGCATCGCACGGGGCGTCGATGATGAGCAGCCCCCGCGACCGTACGGCCCGCGCGCTCGACGTCTTCTACCAGACGTTCGGTCACTATCCGCGCCTGTACGCGAATCACGGATACAACCGCGAGAACCTCTACTGGCTCGGCGCCCGTTTCAGCTCGCGACTGATCGCGCGGCTGTACGCCTGGCGCACCGCGTCCGAAGGCCTGGCCAGCGAAGGCCACTTGCCGGCCTCGCCGTATTTCTGGGGGGATCTCTGCCAGAAGCACGTGGACTACGTGCGCGGTTTCACATTCCCCCTGCTTGACTTGAAATCGCTCAAGACCTCGCTCCTCTACCGGAACCCGACGACCCCCTTCGTCAACTTCTGGTTCTCGAGCGCGCATGCCTTCGACGTCGACGAGTTCAACGCCCTCCTCAGCCCCGAGCGGCAGGACGCGCTCGAGCGCGCCGCCGGCGTGAGCATCGTGACAACGCACGTCGCCAAGGGCTTCGTTCGAAACGGTATCGTCGACCCGACCTCCCGCAGGTTGCTTGAGGCGATGGCCGCCCGAGATGGCTGGTTCGTGCCGGTTTCAACCCTCCTCGATCATCTCCGCACACAGGGACTGGGGCAGCCGCTGGGCTGGCTCGACCGGTGCGTGAGCGAGATCCGTTGGGCTCGCGCGGCCTTCCGTCGGGGGACCGGTCGATGACGCTCACGTTCGAGGAGCTGTGCCCGCTCGAGGATCCGGACTGGGACGGAGCCATCGCCAAGTTCGCCTCGAAGCACCTCTTTCACGAGCGCGCCTGGTTGCGCTTCCTGTCGCGCTCGCAAAACGCGCGCATCCACGGGACGCGACTCGTCGGACGAGACGGTGGCACGGTCGGCTATTTCGTCGCCGGTGAAGTGCGCAAGGGCCCGTTTCGCCTTCTTGGCAGCCCCCTGCAGGGCTGGAGCACGCCCTTCATGGGTCCTGTCACCGACGAGGTGCCGGACACGTTCTTCGGGGCGCTGGACGTCTATGCCCGCGCCCTCGGCGTCGACTATCTCGAGATGAGCAACCCGGGCTTGCCTGCGTCGACCATGCGAGACGCAGGGTACGACCTCGACGCCGACCAGACGTTCCTGGTGCCGGTCGGCGGCGAAGCGGAGATGTGGGGTCGTCTCAGCAGCGAGTGCCGCAATCGCATCCGCCGGGCTATGCGGAGCGGGCTCCGGGTCGAGTCAGTGACCGAGCGGACCTTTGTCGAGACCTACTACGCTCAGCTGCGCGAAGTCTTCGCCAGGCAAGCGCTGGTGCCGACGTACGGCATCGAGCGTGTCGAAAACCTCTGGGATGCGCTGATGACAGCCGGGAAGCTGCTCGCGCTACGGGTCACGAAGGGTGGCGAGACCCTGGCGTGCGGGCTCTTCCCGTTCGACGACCGAGCGCTGTTCTTCTGGGGCGGGGCCGCCTGGACGCACGCCTACGCGGACTGCCCCAACGAGCTGCTCCACTGGCGGGCCATGTGCGTAGCCGCCGAGCGGGCCATTCCCCTCTACAACATGAGCGGCGTGGGACGCTTCAAGGCCAAGTTCGGAGGGACGGCCGTCACCGTCGAGCGCTGGTACAAGACATTCACGCCGCTCGCCCGGCTGGGACGCTTCGCGTATCAGCGCTACGTCGGTGCCCGTCAGAGGATGCTCGGCGGCCTGCACCGATTGGGAATCCCCCGGTGAGCCGAGTGATCTTCTGGACAGCCGTCGCCTGCGCGGTGTACACCTATCTCGGCTATCCGGCCCTGCTCGCCGCGATCGCCCGTCTCCGGCCGCGGCCAATCCGCCGGCGGCCCATCCGCCCGTCGGTCAGCATCCTCATCGTCGCCCACAACGAGGCGGCCTGGATCGGCCGGAAGATCGAAAGCTGCTTGGCGCTCGACTATCCCGACGGCCGGCTCGAAATTGTGGTCGCGTCGGACGGCTCGACCGACGCCACCCCCGCGATCGTCCGCACCTACGAGCCGCGCGGGGTCCGCCTGGTCGCCTTCGAGCTGCGCCGCGGCAAGCCGTCCGTGCTGAACGCAGTGATCCCGAAGCTTTGCGGAGAGATTGTCCTCCTTGCGGATGCCCGCCAGACGTTTGATCGTGATGCCTTGACGGCGCTGGTCGCCAACTTCGCCGATCCTGAGGTGGGAGCGGCCAGCGGCGAGCTCGTCGTGCGATCGACGGCCGAACTCCCGGTCGCCGACGGCGTCGGCTTCTACTGGCGTTACGAGAAAGTCATCCGGCGCCTCGAGAGCCGCTACGACTCGACGGTGGGGACGACGGGCGCCGTCTATGCCCTTCGGCGACCACTCTTCGAACCCATTCCGAACGACACGCTGCTCGACGACGTACTGATTCCGATGCGGCTCGCCCGGCGCGGCTACCGGGTGGTCTTCGAGCCGCAGGCTCGTGCGTGGGACGAGGCCGCGGCGACCGCGCAGCAGGAATTCGCCCGCAAGGTCCGGACGATCGCGGGGAATTTCCAGCTGTTCGTGAACCATCGATGGCTCCTGAGTCCGTGGCGCAACCGCCTGTGGGTGCAGACGCTGTCGCACAAGGCCCTTCGGCTGCTGGCCCCGGCTTTCCTGGTGGCGATCCTCGCGGCCAACGTCGCCCTGTACGGCATGCCGTTCTATCGGGCGACGCTCACCGTTCAGGGACTCTTCTACCTCGCGGCCGCGCTCGGCCACGTGACGGGCGGACGGCGGACGAGCCGCTGGCTTACCGTGCCGTACGCCTTCTGTTTCCTCAACGTGATCACGGTCGTGAGCTTCTACCGGTTCATCACCGCGCGCCAGGCCGTGACGTGGACCAAGGCGCAATCGTGAGGCCGCCCCGCTGGATCGTCCCCGTGATCCTGCTTTCGCTGGCCGCGCTCTACTGGGATTTCTTCGGTCGCATCGCCCAGCTGTGGTGGAATTACGACTATGCTGGCCATGGCATGTTCGTCCCACTCTTCAGCGCGGTCATTGCGATCGGTCAGTACGAGCGTCTCGTGGCGTCCGCCGACCGGGGTCGTTGGGCCGGGCTCGGAATCGTTGTGATCGGCCTCGGAATCTTCGCTGCTGGGACGGCGATTCGAAGCCTCGTGGTGGAAGGTCTGTCGGTGCCAGTGGTGGTGGCAGGACTCGTGGTGCTCGCCTTCGGCGTGCGCACTCTCCGTGAGGCCGCGTTCGCGGTCGCGTTTCTCGCCCTGATGGTACCACTGCCGCAGCCCGCCGTTGACGCCGTGACGACGCATCTGCAGATCTTCGCGGCGATCGTCGCTGGGGGGGTCCTGGGCCTCTTCGGCATCCCCTTCCTTCGTAACGGTGACGTCATCGAGCTCGCCGGCTTGACGCTGCAGGTTGCGGAGGCCTGCAACGGAGTGCGATTTCTGCTGGGAGTGGTTGTCCTGACTTTGGCCTACGCCGAGGTCACCCAACGCCGCTTGTGGCGAAAGGCGGCGCTGGCCGCTGCTGCCATACCCGCAGCCGTGCTCGCCAATGCAGTGCGCGTCGCCGGCATTTCGACGGCGGCGCACTTTTACGGGGCGGAGGCGCTGGGAACTCCGCACCTCATCATCGGCAAAATCGTCTGGATCGGCACCATCGTCGGGCTCGTCCTTCTCGGGCTCGCCATCCGGCGGGTCGGCACTCGAGAGCCATGGGTACCCCACTTCCGAGCGTCGTAACGATCCTCGCCGCTCTCACCAGCGTGGCGCTCGCCGTCGGCGCGCTGGCGCGGCGACCCCGAGGCCTGCTGCACTGGACCTTCGCGCTCGGAATGGTCGGTTTTGCCGCCGAAGCGCTGGCCGCGTGGATCCTGACTCAGACGATGAATCCTGAGGCGCGCCGTTCGTCGCTTCAGACTCTCGAGATCGCACGGCTGATGCTGGTGGTGCCGTGGGCGATCTTCGTCGTCACGTTGCTTCATCACGGGCAACCAGCAATAGGGCGGATGGCGCGCTACGGGGGGTTCGGGTGGCTGGCCGTGCTTGCCGTGACGACCGCCGCGGTGATCGTGGCACCCGCGTACGAGGTGTCCGACGTAGAGGCGCCGTTTTACGCCGCGCGCCTGACCGCAAGCGGCCAGCTGTCCGCGCTCGCGCAACTCGCCTCCATGGTCGGGCTGCTCGCCGCGCTGGAGGCGACGCTTCGCATCTCGCACGGCCTTATCCGCTGGCGGACGAAGTTCCTTATCCTCGGACTCGGTGGAGCCCTCTTGGTCCGCTTCTATTTTCTCAGCCAGACACTGCTGTTCAACGTCGTCATGGCGTCGTACCTGACGGCGGTCACGGCCGCCCAGTTCGTGGCAAACGTTGCCATCGCCGTCTCGCTCGTGCGCGATCGCCTCTCGACTGAATTCACGGTCTCGCGCCAGCTGGTGTATCGCTCGGTGGCCGCGGGAGTCCTCGGCGTGTATCTCGTCGCCGTGGGGATCGTCGGCTGGCTGCTGAACTTCCTCGGCCTGTCGGATGCCGTCGTGTGGTCCTCGCTGGCGATCTTCATCACGTCCCTCGGCCTCTCGACCATCATGCTGTCCGAGAAGGTCCGCTGGAAGACCAAGCGATTCCTCACCGCCAACTTCTACCGGACCAAGTACGACTACCGGCAGCAGTGGATCACCTTCACGAAACGGTTGGGTTCTCTCCTGAGCGTCGAAGAGCTTGCGCCCGAGCTCCTCCGGACCGTGGCCGACGCAGTGGGGACAACGACCGCCGCTCTCTATCTCGATGACCCCACGCGCGCCGGATACCGCCCGATCTGTGGCATCGGGTTCCACCGACCCGTCCCGCCCCTCGCCCCCGATGACTCGATCGTCGCCGCGCTCCGCGAATCCCGTGGGCCGATGGTCGTCGCCAGAAGCGAGGTCGATGGCTGGCCAGCACTTCCCGTCGATCTCGGGGATACCGCGGTCGCCGTCCCGATGCGGCGCATCGAGAGCCTCATCGGCTTTCTCATCGTCGGCGCGGAGCGGACCGGCGCGGCCTACACCAGCGAAGATCTGGAGTTCCTCAGCACGGTCGCGGAACAGGCGTCGGTCACCATTTCGACCCTGCGTCTGTCGGAAACGCTGGCCCAGAGCCGGGAGTTCGAGGCCTTCCACCGCCTGACCTCGTTTGTGATCCATGATCTGAAGAACTCGATTTCCGCGCTGTCGATGCTCAGTGAGAACGCCCTTCGGCACTTCGACGATCCAGAGTTTCAGCGCGACGCCATCAAGACGCTCGCGCGGACGGTCGACCGTATGACCGACCTCCTCGCACGACTCTCGCGAGACCCCGAGCACGTCACGTTGACTCGTCAGTCGGTCGATGTAGCCGCGCTCGTGCTCGAGGCGACGCTACCGTTGCTGAAGGACCCTCACATCGCGGTCGTCAAGGACCTGGCACCGATGCCTCCGATCCTCGGTGATCCAGACGCGTTGCTGTGCGTCATCCAGAACCTCCTGACCAACGCGATCCAGAGCATCCGTGACGAGGGGACGATCTCGCTCAGTACCCACCAACGCGAAGGCAAAACGTACATCACTGTCGCCGATACCGGATGCGGGATGTCTGAGGACTTCATACGGACCTCCCTGTTCGCTCCATTTCGATCCACGAAGACGCACGGCTGGGGCATTGGCCTCTATCAATCAAAGGCCATCATCGAAGCCCACGGGGGCCTCATCGAGGTTGATAGCAGTCCGGGTCGTGGTAGTACGTTCGTCATCACTCTCCCTCTCACGCAGGCCGCCCAGTGATGTATGAGCTCGAGCCCGACATTTCGACTGGAGTCGCCACGTTGCGTCGTCGAGCAGTGCGGGGCGGCGCAGTTCTCGCGCTCACTCGCTTGGCGCTTCAGGCCCTTTCATGGGCCGTCACGATCGTAGTGGCGCGTTACCTCCGCCCATTCGACTACGGTGTCATGTCGTCGGGTGCGGTGTTACTGGAGTTCGCCGACCGCGTCGCCGAGCTCGGGCTTACACGCGCGCTCGTGCGCAAGCCCCAATTGACCGACGACGACCTCGCCGAGGCCTTTTCACTAAGCCTCTTGTTCTCAGTCGTTGCGTATGCGGTCGTGTATGCGGCGGCCGGCCTCTTCGGCGCGTACTTCCGAAACGAGGAAGTTCAGCTATACCTTCGTGTCGCAGGACTGCTGCTACTTCTCGTGCCGTTCCGAGCCGTTCCGCTGGCGAAGCTCGAGCACCAGCTTCTCATGGAGAAGCAATCAGCGCTGCATGGCGCCGTCATTGTCTTGCAATCCGTCGTCAGTCTCGCTTTCGCCGTCACGGGCTTCGGATATTGGGCGTTGGTCGCGGGTGTGTTTGCGGCGCGCCTCAGCGAGGTTGGTTTGCTCTTGGGGATCACGCACTGGCAACCGCGTCTCAAGATTCCTACCGCCACCGGGCGGTACCTGATCCACTTTGGCCTTCAAGCGACCACCACGAATCTCCTTTACTCCTTTTACTCCACGTGTGACCTCTTGGTTCTGGGACGGCTCGGCGGTCCCGTGGTCCTTGGGTATTTTACGATCGCGTCGAATCTCGTGACGCTGCCCGTGAACAAGCTGACAGCCAACGCCAATCAGATTCTGTATCCGATTCTATGTCGCCTTCAACACGACCCGGCCCGGATGCGCGTGTGGTACCTGCGCTTCGTCGGAATCGTCGGTTTCGTAGGATTGCCCGTCGCGACAGGATTGGTGCTTGTTGCGGACGACGCCATCCCGCTGCTTCTCGGCGAGAAGTGGCTGCCGGCCGCATCGCTCCTGAAAATCATGGCGCTGGCAGGCGCCGTCATGATCATCGTCAATACCTTGACGCCGATCTTCAACGTCATCAATCGCCCGGATATCAATCTGAAATACACACTTGCCTGTTGCGCTTCTCTTGTGCCCGCCTTCTACGTCCTCGGCCGTATGTACGGCGCTGCCGGCGTCGCCGGGGCGTGGACTATCGTATTTCCCCTCGTGGCCGGAGGCATGGTCTTCGCGACGCGTCATCTCACGGGCATCGGAATTCCGGATCTTTTTTGGTCCCTTGCGCCCACGCTCCTGGCGCTCGTCCCGATGATCCTCGCGGTCGTTCTTGTTCGCTGGATCCTGCCCGGCACCCGCCCCACGGAGCTCGTGATCGCCGAGGTCCTCGCTGGCGCTTCGGCGTTTGCCGTCGCTGCCTATTTCTCTGGCCGTCGCTCGGTGATCAGACATCTCGGCATTCTCTTCGCCGAGCTTCGACCCGGGACGCGGACCGAGATGTCCAGAGCATGATCCCCTTCAAGCACGTTCTCCGCATCCTGCAGCTGCGCCGACTTCTGGGGGCCGAAGGCGGTCACGAGGAGAGCGCCGCCTTCTACAACGCTCACCTGGATGATCCCGCCGCTACGAGACCGCACACCTATGCACAATCGCACTACTATTTTCTCTGGTCGATTATCGTCGACCGCCTGCGGCGGGACGGGTTGTCCCGTGTGCTGGAGATCGGCTGCGGCCCGGGATATCTCGCCGCCTTTCTGTTCGACCAGGGCATACGTGAGTACGTCGGCCTCGACTTCAGCACCTCTGCCCTCCGATTCGCGCGGCGGGCGGTCCCCGGCGCGCGTTTCATCGAGGGCGATGCGCGGACGACGACAATCTATACACACTACGCTCACGATGTCGTGATCTGTACGGAGGTACTCGAACACATCGAAGCCGACCTCGTGGTCATGAGACGTTTCCCTCCAGGCAAGCGCTGCCTCTGCTCGGTCCCGAATTTCCCATACGAGGGTCACGTCCGTCATTTCCGTGATGCCGTCGATGTCGTCGTACGCTACGGACAGTTTTTTGAGTCCCTGGATGTCATGACGCTTGATAGCCCCCGCGGCTACGGCGATCGGTTCTTTCTCTTCGACGGCATTCGCAACGCGAGTGGATCACTCACGGAATGATGAGACGCAGAGTGCTCCTATCGATCCTCCGCGCCCTCGGTGGCTTCCGTTTGGCTCGCCGACTCACGGTCTCCGGTCTGCGCATCCTCTGTTATCACGGCGTCGCCCTCGGGGACGAGCATCGCTTCCGTCCTGGTTTATTCATCCGGCCCGATCAGCTCGAGCGCCGCTTGAAATATCTCATTGAGGCGCGCTTTCCTGTTCTACCCCTCGACGAAGCGCTGCAACGATTGCGGCGCGGCGACCTGCCGCCGTGCTCGACGGTCCTGACCTTCGACGACGGGTTCTACGGCGTGCTCGCCGCGGGGCTTCCTCGCCTACAGAAATACACCCTGCCGGCCACGCTGTACCTATCGACCTATTACGTCCAGAATCAGCGGGCCGTCTACAACCTCGCCGTTCCATATCTCCTTTGGCGATGCACGGCCTCTGTCGTCGATCTCTCGAACGTGCCCTTACCCGACGGACTGGCAAAGCGGCACGATTGGGAACGCATGGATCCCGCCGAGCGACAGAACGTCGTGGATGCCCTCGTCGCCCACGGCGAGAGCTGCACCGGTGATGAACGTGACGCCATCCTCTCGCACATCACCGCGGCGGTGGGTTTGGCGCCTCGCGAGTTCCTCGCTCAGCGGCGGTTCGCCTTTCTCGATCCCGCCGAGGTCAAGCGTCTCCATGGCGCCGGCATCATGATCGAACTTCACACGCATCGTCACCGTTCGCCGGCCGATCAGCGCCTGGCCGAGCTGGAGCTGATTGAGAACCAAGCCGTCGTTGAACGCCTCACCGGGCGGAGGTCCCGCCATTTTTGCTATCCCTCGGGGCGCGATGAACTCTGGTCGCGAGATCTCCTCACGGACCTCGGCATCGAGTCGGCCACGACGACCCAGTCCGGTTTCAACTACGCTCACACGCCGCCCTTGGGGCTCCGCAGATTTCTCGATGCTGCGGATATCTCGCAGCTCGAGTTCGAGGCTGAAATGTGCGGCGTCCTCGAAATCGCGCGCCGGCTCCGCGATCTGGCGTCGGGTATCGTCGGCATGCTTTCACCCCGGTTAAGCAAACGTGATGGCACCCCCAACCGCCCCTCGCCGTCCCGGCGATCACTGGTTCAGCGGTCGCTATTCCTCACCCTCCTCCTGACCTCCCTCACCAGCGCTCGTGCCCAGGAAGTGCCGATCCCAGAACTCAGCCGCTGGGAGCACCGTATGATGCAATACGGTCGCAAACATTGTGAGTGGCACGCCGACCGCAATCACAGCTTCGATGAGCGCTTGGCGCACACCTACTACGACGAGATACGCGTGATGCACCAGATCGCCGACTACACTCATGATGCCTCGTGGCGCGACTGCGCGGTCGCCGCGCGGAACGTCTATCGCGACAACTATGTACTTCCCAACAAGGGCGGCATCCCCGGATACTGGAATTTCACCGATGGATTGCGACTGGACTACCTGCGCACCACGGACGCTGTCTCCCGAGCCTCCGTCCTCTCCTTGGCCGACCGCGCGGCCTACGCCAGCGACTCGGCGCCCCCGGAACAGACCAAGAACATCGACCGCAGCCGAGAGGTCGCCTACGCGTTGCTCTCGTACATCAACGCCGAAGCGCTCGGTGCGCCGCGGCGAAGCCGCCGAGCGATCCTCGTCAGCCAGGCGTACGATCACTTGGACCAATGGTTTCTCCGATTTGCCTGGCGCGGCTCTACGTCTCAATTCTCGCCGTTCATGGTGGGCCTCACGGCGCATAGCCTCATTCGCGACTGGGAGGAGACGCGCGATCCTCGGCTCATTCCCGCCCTCCGGCGTGCGGCGGATTGGCTGTGGCAGAATGCTTGGGTTGCGCGAGACGAGTCCATGCTCTACCAGATAAATCCCGCCAACATCAGCGAGGGCGGGCGTAGCACGAATGGCGCTCCGGATCTCAATCTTCTTATCGCCCCGATGTATGCATTTCTTGCGAAATATACTGGTGCATCGGCGTACCGCGAGCAGGCTGATCTCCTCTTCAAGGGCGGCGTCCGGGGAGCCTTTCTGGAGAGCCCGAAGCAATTCAATCAAAACTATTGGTGGAGTTTCGACTACGTGAAATGGCGGAGTCCCTAAATCCAATGCATCGCCGACCATCACTTCGTCACGCGGCTCTGACCCACGCCATCACCGGTGCTCACGATTTGGGAAATGCTTCATGAGTCGACATGCCATCTGCCTCGAACGCTACCGCCACGGCGTCTGGCGAGACCGCATACTTCACGACCTCATCCTTGAGGATGCCGAGCGACTGGGTGGCCATTTGACGTTTCTCGACATCGGCTGCGGTCGTGGATTCGATACTGACGAGGCATTGCAGTGGTCATTGGCTAACGTCGCGACGCGCTACATCGGGATCGAGCCCGACTCCACGATCATGATTCAAGAGTGTTACACCGAGACACATCGATGTATTTTGGAGCGCGCGCCAATCCAGGCCGAGTCCATCGATATCGCTTTTGCAATTATGGTCCTGGAGCATCTGGCTAATCCACGAGACTTCTGGGACAAGCTCTATGATGTCCTAAAGCCGGGTGGGGTCTTCTGGGGACTCACAATCGATGGGCGGCATTGGTTCCGTGCCGTCTCACTATGGCTGGACCGTACCCGCCTAAAGAACGTATACCTGCGGTGGTTATCCCGTGCCGTGTCAGCACAGCAGTACGAAAACTATCCTGTGTACTACCGGTCCAATACGCCGAGCCAAATCGGGCAGTTGACGACTCGCTTCCGCGCCTGTGAGGTATTTAGCCTCTCACGAGAAGGTCAGCTGAACGCCTATTTACCACAGATAGTCCATCCGCTTTTTGAATGGTTTGACCGGCGCGCGATTCGCCGTGACTACCCGGGGACGCTCTTAGTCGTACGGGCCGAAAAATGAGGCTGCTCTCCCAAAAGTGTCAGGGCAATGGGAGGCCGGCGCAGCCGTGATAGATGTTCGCGATGTAGGTCCACGCGGTCCGGTACCCGTAGGCGCGATGGCTGATGACTTTGACCTTGTTG